>Ga0307477_10000103_pt1 | contig 124701 bp, 108 predicted proteins | sample atmos_gasesECM2C_FD_203316 | JGI IMG/M metagenome (GOLD analysis project Ga0307477, IMG submission 203316) | Hardwood forest soil microbial communities from Morgan-Monroe State Forest, Indiana, United States - atmos_gasesECM2C_515 | ecosystem: Environmental > Terrestrial > Soil > Temperate... | reverse complement strand
GGGACCAGCTGGAATTTCCGCATGGCGACCGCGCCTTGAAGTTCAACGCCGGCCAAACCAAGGTGAAGGTCCCGGGCATCGGCTGGGTCGGCGTGCGCAAGGGACGCGAGGTCCCGGACTTCGGCCGCGCGTGGCTGGTGCGCAAGGGAGATCGTTGGTACGGCTGCTTCGAGTGCGAGCGCGCAGTGAGGCCGCTGGCGCCGACCGGGAAGGTGCTGGGACTCGACCGCGGCGTACACGTGCTGGCGGCGACCAGTGAAGGGAAGCTCATTCGCAACCCGCGCTTTCTCGAGAAAACCCGACTGCTGATCGCCCGTCTCCAGCGAGTCGTCTCCCAGCGCCGGCGCGGGGGAAGAATCGCAAGTCGGTGCGCCTCTTGGCGACCGCTCACGAGCGGGTCAAGGAAGCTCGGCGGGATTTCCTGCACAAGACCGCCAGGAAGATCGTCAACGGCGCCGATGTCGTAGTTCTCGAAGCGCTCAACCTGCGGGCAATGACCCGCAGCGCGAAGGGAACCATCGAGAAACCGGGTCGCCACGTGGCGGCGAAGGCGCGGCTCAACCGAGCGTTATTAGATTCAAGCTTTGGTCTGCTTCGGCAGATGATCGTCGCGAAAGCGGAAGAAGCTGCTCGTACGGTCGTCGAGGTAGACCCCAAATTTTCGTCGCAAGAATGCGCGCGTTGCGGGCAGATTGCGGCGGAGAGCCGCCGGAAAAGGCGTTATGCATGCATCGGCTGCGGATTCAGTGTCCATGCCGACGTCAATGCGGCGCTGGTGATCCGGGGGCGGGCCGAGTTGCGGCCTGCGGCGAGAGGCGCTTCACGAGAAGACCTCGATGACCCGCGAAGTGTGCCACATGCAGGCGCGAAGCCTGCTCGCTGCGATCAGGAGGTCGCAGCGTAGGTGCGCCCTTCGAATCGCAAATGCCGTGCGAGCCTCCGGCTCATCGCATAGACACGATTGGCGCCTGTATGGCACAATAGGCGGAATACACTTATGCCTACGCTCGCGCCGATTGACGACCTGATCGCGAAAGTCCGGACGTACGACCCAACGGTCGAAGCGAAGTGGCTGCGCGAGGTCTTCGAGGTCGCCGACAAAGCCCACGAAGGGCAGCAGCGTGCCTCGGGCGAGGAATACATCGAGCACCCGCTCGCGGTCGCGCGCCTCCTCGCCGACATGGAGATGGACCGGGCTACGATCGCCGCCGCAATCCTCCACGACGTCGTCGAGGACACCTCGCTCACGGCCGAGCAGGTCAATCAAAAATTCGGTCCCGAGATCGCGCAGCTGGTCGACGGCGTCACCAAGCTGACCCGGATCCCCTATCAGACGAAGGAAGACGCGCAGGTCGAAAACCTCCGCAAGATGTTCATGGCGATGGCTAAGGACATCCGCGTGATCATCATCAAACTCGCCGACCGGCTCCACAACATGCGGACGTTAGAGAGTTTGCCGCCGGAAAAGCAGAAATCGATCGCGCGCGAGACGATCGAGATCTACGCACCGATCGCCCACCGATTGGGCATCTGGAAAATCAAGTGGGATCTCGAGGATCTCTCGCTGCGCCATCTCGACGCCAAGGCCTACGGCGACATCGCCGATCGCGTCGCGAAGAAGCGCGCCGAGCGCGAAGCGACCGTCAATGCCGTCATCGCCGAGTTGCGCTCGACGTTCGAACGCGTCGGCGTCGATGCCGAGATCACGGGGCGGCCGAAGCATTTCTATTCCATCTACGAGAAGATGCGCAAGGGGCGCGATTTCGCGACGATTTACGATCTGACAGCGGTGCGCGTGATCGTCGACTCGGTGAAGGACTGTTACGGTGCGCTGGGCGCGGTGCACTCGGTCTGGAAACCGATTCCCGGCCGTTTCAAAGATTACATCGCGATGCCCAAGCCCAACGGCTATCAGTCGCTGCACACGACGGTCGTGGGACCCGGCGGCGATCCGATCGAGATTCAGATCCGAACGGTCGAGATGCACCGCATCAGCGAGTACGGCGTCGCTGCGCATTGGCGTTACAAAGAGGGCGGCGCGAAGGACGACGACTTCGAGAAGAAGCTCACCTGGTTGCGCTCGCTGCTCGAGACGCAGAGCGACGTCAGCGACTCGCGCGCGTTCATGGAAAATCTGAAACTCGATTTGTTCGAGAACCAGGTTTTCATTTTTTCGCCGAAGGCCGACGTCTATTCGCTCGCCGCCGGCTCGACGCCGCTCGATTTCGCCTACCAGGTCCATACCGACATCGGCCATCATTGCGTCGGTGCGAAGATCAACGGCAAAATCGTCCCGCTCGACTATAAGCTGCGCAACGGCGACATCTGCGAGGTCCTCGTCAACAAGACGTCGCGGCCTTCGCTCGGCTGGCTGACGACCGTCCACACCTCGGGCGCGAAGCACAAGATCAAGCAGTGGTTTCGCAAGGAACGTAAGCACGAGAACGTGGTGGCCGGCCAGGAGGCGGTCGAGCGCGAACTCGCGCGCGAACACCTGCGCCCCGATCTCTCGCGCGGCGAACTGATCGAGAAGATCGCCAAGCGCATGAACCACGCGAAGGCGACCGATCTGTTCGCGGCGATCGGCTTCGGCGACACTTCGGCGACGACCGTCGTGCAGCGCATCAAAGACGAGATGAAGGCCTCGAACATCGTCGAGCTCTCGACCTTGCAGCGCGTCACGCCGGCGCCGGCCGTGCGGCGCCCCGCGCGCAACGCGAGCGGCATTCGCATCGCGGGCGTCGACGACGTCTTGGTTCGCGTTTCGAAGTGTTGCAGCCCGGTGCCGGGCGACCCGATCATGGGCTACGTGACCATCGGCAAAGGCGTCTCGGTGCATCGCGCCGATTGTCCGAACGTGGCCTACATGGCGGCCTCGCCCGAACGGATTCTGCAGGCGTCGTGGATCGAAAGCACCGAGCACACGCATGCGGTCGACGTCGAAGTCGAAGCCGAAGATCGGGCAGGCCTCCTTCAGGACGTGATGGCCGCTTGCTCCGAGTATAAGACCAATGCGTCGTCGGTGACGGCGCGGGTCAAGCGCGACCGGACCGCTGTGATCAGCCTCACACTCGAAATCGCGAACCTCGTTCACCTCCACAAAGTGCTCGAGAAGCTTCGCGCGATTCAAGACGTGCGCACCGTATATCGGGTCACCAAGCGCGAGGCAAAGAGCGGCTAGCTGTCATGCTGAGCGAAGCTCGCGAAGCGAGCGAAGTCGAAGCACCGACGGCGCTTCGACTGAGCCTGTGCTGAGCGAGTCGCGAAGCGACGAGTCGAAGTGCTCAGCGTGACTTGGGTTAGTCGGAACGACGGGCGTGCTCTCTACGTTTTATCAAGTAGAGAGAAACCGAAAGAGCCCGAACGTGCCCATCCGATCGATCCTCACCGCTGCCGTCCTCATCGTGACGGCCTCTTTTACTCTTCCGGCGGCGGCCGCGGCTCAGAACGCCGACACGACAACCGACGTCCTGGTCGTTGGCGGGACGCCTTCAGGGGTCGCGGCGGCGATTGCGGCCGCTCGCGATGGAGAACGCGTGATCCTCGTCAGCGCCGATCGAGACCTCGGCGGCGTCATCAGCGACGGGATGATGAATCAGTGGGACCTCAACCTCGCGCCGGACGGCAGCGCCGTCGAAGGCGGCATCTTCAGTGAGATCTACGATCGGCTCGGCGAGGCATTTAGCCCGCAGGCCGCGTCGCAGACGTTTGCAGATATGGTGGCGGCCGAGCCGCGCATCGCGGTTCGGTACGACGAGCGGCCGATCGCCGTTGCGCGAACGTTCGCCTTTACGGGCCAGGATGCCGTCGAAAGCGTCACTTTTCAGGGCGCCGAAAACGGCGAACGCTCGACGATCCGAGCGGCCTTCGTTGTCGACGCGACCGACGACGGGGACGTCGCGGCGCTGGCCGGCGTCCCTTACGATCTCGGCCGGCAAGACACCGGCATCGACGAGCGCATGCAGCCGGTCACCTTGATGTTCGCGCTCGCCGGAGTCAATTGGCCGAAACTCGAGGGTTTCTACGAGCCGCTGCGTTTCGGTCCGGGCGGAACGACCGGCCGCTCCGCGTGGGGTTACCACGACCTGATGGCAGCGTACAAGCCCGTGTCGGAAAACGTTGTGGTCCCCGATCTCAACCTCGGACGACGTAGCGACGGCGACGTCAGCGTTAACGCGATCGACGTCCTGGGAATCGATGGGCTCGATCCAAAGCAGCTCGATCTCGCGCGGCGCTTGACCGAACGCGAAGCGCCGCACCTGGTGTCGTACTTGAGAGCAAACCTGCCGGGATTCGAACGCGCACGCCTAAGCCGTTTTGCTTCGGAGCTCTACGTCCGCGAGACGCGCCACGTCGCCGGACTCGAACGCCTGACCTCCGGCGACATCTGGCTCGGCAAGATTCCGGCCGGCTCCATCGGCCTTGCGTCTTATCCGATCGACATTCATCCCGTCGTCGCGACCGACAAAAACGCCTACGCGGCTCGGCGCCACGTCTACGGTATCCCGTTCGGCGTGATGATCCCCAAAGGCCTCACCAATCTGTTGGTCGCGAGCCCGGCAATTTCGGCGACGCATCTCGCGGCCGGAAGCGCCCGCACGATTCCTACGACGATCGAAGAGGGCGAAGCGGCGGGAGCAGCGTGTGCGTTGGCGCTCGAGGCGAGGATCGATTTCGTGCAGCTCGCGGGCCGGCCGGAACGCATCGCGGAACTGCGGGCCGATCTGGTTGCAGCCGGCGTTTTGTTGACTCAGCCGCGCAGCTCGCCGCTCGCGCGATCGGGCGCGCCGCGTCACGGTTAGGTTTCGGCGAATACCCCGGAGAGTTGGTCCTTGAAGATGCGGCCGTCTTTCACGACGAGCAGCAGCGATTCGGCGCTGCGCTCGAGCACGCTGATATCGTCGAGCGGGTTGCCGTCGACGACCAAGATGTCGGCGACCGCGCCGGCGGCGAGCGTCCCGAGCCGTCCCGATCGCTGAACGAGTTCGGCGTTGATCGAGGTCGCCGACCGTAAGACGTCGAGCGGATCCTGTACCTTCGCGCGCAACACGAATTCGTGCGATTGGTGACGGTGCAGATCGCCCAGCAAATCCGTCCCGAAGCCCAGGCGCACGCCCGCATCACGGCAATACGCGATGGCTTGCAGGCCGGCGCCTTCGACCTCCTGGAGTTTCGCGAGACTCTGCGGCAAGAGCCCTTCGTTGCTTCCGTGCATCGCGTCGTACGTGACCAGGGTTGGATCGACGAATGCGCCGCGGTCGGCGACGAACTTCGCCGTCTCGAGATCGATGAGGTTCGCGTGCTCGATCGAGCGAACGCCGAGGCTCACCGCGCGGCGGATGCTGCGCGAAGTGTACGCGTGCGCGAGCACGTAGGCGCGGCGCGTCGCCGCCTCCTCGACGGCTGCGCGAATCTCGTCGTCGGAGAACTGGTCCATCCAGATCGGATCGGTCGGTGAGACGACGCCGCCCGAGACGAAAATCTTGATCTGGTGCGCGCCGCGCCGTAGTTCTTCGCGCGCGGCCAGTCGCACGGCGTCGGCCCCGTCGACGATTTGCGTGAGACCGAGCGATGTGCAGCAACACGAATCGTCGCCGGGGCGCATGTCGCCGTGTCCGCCGGTCTGCGTCAGCGCCTTTCCGCCGAAGAAGATTCGCGGCCCCTCGATGAGGCCTTCATCAACCGCGCGGGCCAAGCCCGCGTCGGCGCCCGCGGCGTCGCGCACGCTCGTGAAGCCTCGCTGCAGCGCGCTTTCAAGCAGCGGCCGGGCTCGGTGAGCGCGCAGAATCGGCGAGGTTGCGTCGATCTCGCGAACGGAGCGGCTGGTCGCATACGCGTGGAAATGCGCGTCGATCAAACCCGGCATGACGAAGCGGCCGCCCGCGTCGATGAGCCGTGCGTTCGGAACGTCGAGTTCCTGCGGCGAGACCTCGACGATCTCGCCGTCGCGCACCAGAATGTCGCCGTGCGTCAGTGTCGCCGTGACGCCGTCGAAGATTCGGCAGTTCCGCAGGAGCAGGCCGGCGGCCGAGTTCGGCGTAGATTCTCCATCCAGTGAACGTGCGTGCCGCGGCATGCGCCGTGCTTCTCACACTGACGACGCCCAGTCCTTCGCTCGCTCAATCGTCGCCGCACGTCTTGTACAACGAGAATCCGGCCGACGCAGAGCGCTGGTTCGCCTTGCACCGCTCGTATGTCGATCGCGCTCGGCAGGGCCACTTGCCGTTGCTGTTCCTCGGCGACTCGCTGACCTACGGTTGGCTCGTCGACGGGCTCGAGACGTGGAGGTCGTCGTTCGCGCCGATGGGCGCCGAAGACTTTGGGATCGGCGGCGACCGAACCGACGACGTCCTGTGGCGTATCGCTCACGGCGAACTCGACGGAATCGAACCAAAGCTGGTCGTCCTTTCGATCGGCACGAACGATTTGGGCGTAGGGCGCAGCATCGCCGAGAGCGTGCGTGGGATCGCCGCCTGCATCCGCGCGATTCGCGCAAAGCTGCCGAAAACGACGATCGTCGTCAGCGGGATCTTACCGCGCGGTCAGGGCGGTCGTAACGCGCCGATGCGGCGGACCGTCGCCGAGGTAAACCGGCGCGTCGCGAAACTCGATGACACCAAGCGCGTTCGCTACATCGATTCGGGCGCTGCTTTTCTCGAGCCGGACGGCAGCGTGAATCCAGAACTCTACCGCCCCGATCTCCTGCATCTTTCGAGCGCCGGCTATCGCACCTGGTCGGAAGTTCTGCGTCCGAAAGTCGTCGCGTTGCTTCGCTAGCAGATGCTAGGGTGAAGCGGAAACCTTCGTAAAATCCGGTGGCACGGAGAAGATTGCATCGTCGCTGCGCACCGAGGCAACGTGCGCGCGTTGCGTCGCGATGGCGAGCGTACCGCTTTGTCCGCTCGCGTTTTGGCTCCCGCCCCCTTGCCCGCTGAATGCCACGATCAAAAAGAGCGGGAAACGATTTGTGGGCAACGTGGGCCCCGTCGCGCTCATCGTGAACCGAGCGTCTTTCCCGCTGAGACTCATCGCTCGCATCAAAGCCGCATATTGTCCGGCTCCCATCGCCGCCGGCCCTTGCGCGCCGAGCATCCCTGCGGCCGGGCAGACCAGCGACACGGTCGACATCCGCGCTAAATTCTCGGTCAGAGCCATGTTGGACGTGCTGGTGTCGCCGTTCGGTCGAGTGACCGTCATGGCAACGTTCGACTGATAGCCGTCGGTTGCGATGCCGGCGATCGTGCGCGGCCCAAGCGCCCGGTTCGTGAGCGCAAGCGAGATCTTCGAGCCGTCGTCGTTGACGGGGGGCGCATTCGGGCTCGAGCGCCCTCGACCGGTACTCGGGGGTATGGGGTGATCCATCGACGTGACCGAATACGTCTTGTTCTTGAGGTCGAGCTTGCTGATCGTGCGCGCGTCGCAGTCGGTGATCGTCGCTTGCTGCATCGCCGGATAGTCGACGCGTTCTTTGCCGCCGGCGATATAATGGCGCGTCGCCACACCGGTCTTGAACATCGCCATCGCGCCCGCCGCCTGTTGCATCGCGGCGGCGATTCCGCCGAACATCCCGCCGCCGCCCTTGGGCGGAGGCTGCGGCTGCGACGCCGTTTGGAAATCTGAATCGAAGTCACCGGGTTGGAGCGTCGAGGCGTCGGCGCCCATCGAGAACTTCATCACCTCGTCGTACGACATCCCCGTCACCGGCGAAGCGCCGGCGGGTGCGAGCAAGCCGAACGTGGCGGTCAACGCAGCGAGAACGAGCAAGCGTTTCATCGGTACGCTCTCCTAAGTCCTGGAGTGGTGTGGTGCCGGAAACTTCAGCTCGTTAGACGGAGACTTCCTTGCCGCCGAGCATCACCAGGGTGGGCCGCGACTCGAGCAGCGCGATGTTGGCCGACGGGTCGCCTCGAAAGGCGACGATGTCGGCAAGCTTTCCGGCCGCGATCCGTCCACGATCGCTCGTCGCCAGGAGATCTGCGGCCCAAGACGTCGCGGAGCGCAGCAGATCGAGCGGCCGCATCCCCAACGAGACCAGCGGAGCGAAGTCTTTGTTGTTTTCCTTATGCGGGAATACTCCGGCGTCCGTGCCGTACGCCAGCTTCACGCCGCTCGCGAGCGCGCGCCGCATCCCTTCGTCCCGAAGTTGTGCGGCCAAGTGTGCCTTCTCGAGCGAGCCGGCGGCGATCTTGTTCGGGTTGCCGGGTTGAAGGATCGAATCGAGCGCCCAGATCGTCGGAACCAAGTAGGTGCCCCGTTGCACCATCGCTTGCAGCGTTTTCGCGCCAACGCCGGTGCAGTGTTCGATGGAATGGCAGCCGCCTTCGACCGCGATCGCAATCCCCGGATCGCCGTGGGCGTGCGCCGAGACGATGCGGCCGAATTTCGTCGCCTCTTCGACGACGGCTTGGACTTCGTCGAGATTCATCTGCGGGACGTTCCAAACGTCTCCATACGAGAGCACGCCGCCGGTCGACAGGATCTTGATGAGGTCGACGTGTCGCTTGACGTGTTCGCGCACTTGCTCGCGGAAAGCATACGGACCGGAGGCGACGCCGTTCGGGCGGTCCACGTGGACGTCGGCGGGGAGATCGTTGCGATCGCCGTGCCCGCCCGTGATCGAAAGCGACGTCCCGGCGACGAGCATCCGTGGCCCGGCGACGTAACCGCGCGCTATCACGTTGCGCATCGCGAGGTCGATGCCGCTTGCCCCGCCGACGTCGCGGATCGTCGTGAAGCCGTTGCGCAGCATCGCCTGCGCGTTACGAATGCTCAGGATCGCGGCTTCGGCGACCGAGTCGCCGGCCGGCTTTTCGGGCGACTCGAGCGCGTGCATGTAGGAGGAGACGACGACGCCCGCCGACACGTGCGTATGCGCGTCGATGAGACCCGGCATGAGCGTCGCATCGCCGAGATCGATCGTTCGCGCGTCGCTACCGGCGTCGCCCAAATTGAGTGAGACGATCCGGTCGCCGCGAACGACGCAGAGGCCCGGCGCGCGCATCGCCGCTCCGTCGAAGAGCCGGGCCGCCCGCAGGATCGTGACGGACTCCGCCGCCCCGGCGCGACCGAAGGTCGCGAAGCCCGCGAGCGAGGCGAGCCCGCCGACGAGAAAGGCGCGGCGGCCGAACAACGCTTCGGCTTCGTCGAAGACGCGTTGTGAAAACGGCGCATGCGGACAACGGCAATCGAACATCATGCGTTAGGAACCGGTCGTTTGTTGTTTCGGGGGGGTCCACTCGGCGCGCCAGAGATACGTGCCGTCGACCGTGAAGCAATTTACGACTTCGGGCGTATACGTAGCCGCCGCCGCCGCCGCGAGGCCGGCTTGGTCCAGTTCTTCGAAGCCGCTCGATTTATACATCGAAACGGAGCGGACCGCCCCGGTCGCACTCAACGATACTTTGATCACCGCGGTTCCGCCTTGGCCCAAACCTCGAGCGTGGCCGGGATATTCCGGCTCGATTAGGTGAGTCGCCAGTGCGTCGCGGTGCGGAACCTTGCAATCGAATGGAGCAGCATCTCGGCGAGTCGTTACGGCAACGGATTTGTCGGGCCCTTGAGCTTCGATCACGACCGTCTTTTCGAAGGCGATGTCCTCGTCGGAGCGTTGGGCGAGGCGGTAAACGCCGGAAGCACCGGCAAGACGAACGATTCGGGTGGAAGCCGCGCAGGTCGCCGCTGTGATAATGGGCTGCACCGACGCAGAAAGGACATTGCCCAGCGGGGCGACGAGAGCGATCGGAGCAGATCGCAAGCCGCCGGGCGCTTCGCCGGGCGGCTTTGCAAAGGCGATTGCCGGAACCGAATAGATCGCGATCTCCTTCTCGGTCGTCAGCTCGATCGTGACCGGTATCGCGGTTGTCTGGTCACTTCCAATGAGCAGCCACGTCGCGAGGCTGCGCGGCCAAATCGCCACGATGTCGTACTTCGGACACGACGGCATGGCAGCTTGGGCGATGGCCTGCATCGCATCGCGATTCAACCCTGTCGGGAGAATCGTCAAAACGAGCCAAGCGATAACCGCGAGCGCCTTGGAACACTTCATTACCGAACCTCAACGGAGGCAATTGCCTGCCCTCGAGCCTTCAGGCCTGAACGGCGTGACCCCTTGATTATTGTTTACTTATAGACGCCGGCGGGTTCGCGCTTCGAGGGGATGAGCGGCGGCGGCGGTTTCGAGCCGCCGAATAATTTTGGCGGTTTGACCGTGAAGCGCGACTCGACGTTGCGCACGAGCCACAAGTAGAGCGTTGGAACGAAGATGAGCGAGAGCATCGTCGACGTAATCAGCCCGCCGACGACGACCGTGCCGAGTGGCGCTTGCGTCGAACTACCTGCCTCGATTCCGATCGCGAGCGGCAGCATCCCGCCGACGGTGGCGAACGTCGTCATCAGGATCGGCCGTAGCCGGCGTGGGCCGGCGTGCAGCAACGCTTCGACTGGGTCCATCCCCGCGCGGCGCATTTGCTTGGTGAACTCGATGACCAGAATCGCGTTCTTGACGCAGATGCCGACGAGCATCAGCGAGCCGATGAAAGCCGTCAGGCCGAACGCTCGATGCGTGACGAACAATCCGGCGATGATGCCGATCGCGGCGAACGGTACCGCCATCATGATCGCAAAAGGATCGATGAACGATTCGAACTGCGAGGCGAGCAACATATAGATCAGCAGGACCGCAAGCGCCACGACCAGTCCCATCGCGCCGAAGGTGTCGTTGTTCTGTTTGATCGAGGGTCCAAAATCCCAGCGGTAACCGGCCGGCAGCGGATAGGCTTGCATGATCGAGTTGGCTTCGTCGACGACTTCGCCAAGCGGGTGACCGAGTACGGTTGCGTTGATATCGATACGACGTTGCTTGTTCTGTCGGCTGATCTGCGAGGGACCGACGCCGTTGAGCACTTGCGCTAACGCGAGCAGCGGGACGCTGCCCAGCGTTTGCGATGCGCCGACATTAGAATTCGTACCGATCGAATTGGTTCCGGTGAGGATGCCGCCGCCTCCGCTGCTTCCGCCGGTCGATCCGGTGACGCTGGTCGTCGGACCGTTCGAGCCGCCCGGCGTCAGGCTGCCCGCGGCGGACGAACCGCCGCCTCCCGACGGCGGCGTGAGCGAGAGTGACGCGATGGAGTCGAACGAGCGGCGCTGCTCCGGCGGTGCTTGGACCATGATCGGATACTGCACGCCATTGATTTGATAATACGAAGCGATCGTTCCGCTGGTCGCAGTCGCGATGTCCGCGGCGATGTCGGCCGTGGTGAAACCGTATTGCGCAGCTTTGCGCCGATCGATCTTCACGTCGACTTCGGGCTGCGTCGGCGAGACGTTGGTATCGGGCCGGATCACGCCGGGGATGAGTGCCAGTCGCGAGATCGCACCCTGAGCGAGGTCGTAGAGTTTGTTGACGTCGGGTCCGAAAAGCTGAATCTGCAGGCTGTCGGCGCCCTGCGTGACCTGTTGCTGGAGAATGTCGATCGTCCGGCCGCGAATGGTCGTTCCGATCAGCGCGTTACGCAGCGCGCGCCGCTCGGCCAGGACTTCGGGCGAGACGTTCGGGCGCGGCGTTGGAGCCGTCGCAGTACCGGGCACCGGGCGCGTCTGGCCGCCGCCGAGCCTGCGCTGCCACTCGTTGACGAACGCGGTGGCCTTCGAGCCTTCGATTCCCTCACGCAGGATGACCGAGAATTGCGCTTGGTTCGTGATCTGTCGCGCGCCGCCGCCGCCGAAAGCCGATCCGACCGTGACACCGACGCCGATAACCCGCGGGTCCTGGCGGAAGGCTGCTTCGACGAGCCTCGCGATCCTGTTGGTGCTCGCGAGCGCGCTCCCGTTGGGCAGCCGGACGTCGAAGCGCGTGTAGCGCGAATCAGACGCGGGGAAAATCTCCGTTTTCACGATCCCGAATTTGACGAGTCCAACCGAGACGACGAGCAGCAGAAGGCCGGTTCCCAAAACGAGGCCGGGTCGCCCGATCGCCCAGGCCAGCACGCCGCGATACCAGGACTCGAAACGCTCGTAAATCCGGTCGAAACGGACGGCGAATCGATTCTTGACGTGAGCGTCCGCCGGTTTCAAGAAGATGCTGGAAAGCATCGGGACCGTCGTCACGGCGACGAGGAGCGAGATTGCGACGGCGGTCATAACCGTCAGCGCGAACGGGCCGAAGATGAGCCCCTGCAGACCCGGGATCAGGAGCAGCGGCACAAACACCGTGATGACGGTGATGCTCGATGAGAATACCGCGCTAAAGATCTGGGTTGTCGCGTTGCGCGCCGCATCGAGCGGTGAGTCGCCTTCGTCGAGATGTCGGAAGATGTTCTCGATGACGACGACCGCATCGTCGACGATCAGGCCGACGGAGAGTGCCATGCCGCCGAGCGTCATCGTGTTGAGCGTCTGATGCGTGATATACGCGGCAAACATCGTCCCCAGCACCGATACCGGCAGCGAGATCGCGACGATAAGCGTCGAGCGCCAGGAGTGCAGGAACAGCAAGATGATGAGCACCGCCAGCACCGCTCCCAGGATCGCGGTGTGCTCGAGCGCGTTGATCGCCTCGAGGATGAAGCCGCGCTGTTCGAAGACGACCTGGAAGCGCATGCTCGGATAGCGGCGCTGCAACTCCACTATCTTGGCGTAGACGCCGTTCGCGACCGCGACGACGTTGGCGTCCGGCTGTGCGTTGACGCCCATCCGTATGCCGGGGATGCCGTTCAACCGCGTATAGATGCGCTGCTCCTCGATAGAGTCGCTGACTCGCGCGATGTCGCGCAGATACACGGGCGCCGAGTTCTTGACGGTGACGACGGTGTTGGCGAGTTCGTCCGCCGACCGATAGAGCTGGCTCGTGCGAATGCCGAACTCGTTGGGGCCGATCGCGATGATGCCGGCCGGGTTGTCGACGTTCTGCGTCGAGATCGTCTGGATGACCGAATTGTTGGTCAAGCCGTAACCGGCCAGTGCCTTCTGATTCGGCTCGACCATGATCGCGCGGGTCTGCCCGCCGGTGACGAACGCGCTGCCGACACCGGGGATTGCCGAGAACTCGTCGGCGAGGTAGTTGGTGATGAGGTCGTTCAGATCGCGCTGCGTCCGCGAGGTATCGGTCACGTACATGAAGACGACCGGCAGCGAGTTGGGATCGGCTTTTTGGATCTGCGGCGGCTGGAGGCTGGGGTCGTTGGGCAGTTGGTTCGAGACGCGCGCGATCTGCTGCTGGATGTCTGTCGCGGCGACGTTAATATCGGTTCCGAACTTGAAGATCGCGCGGACGACGGTTTGCCCTTGGAACGAGTCGGATTGGAGGTAGTCGATTCCGGATACTCGCGCCACTGCGTTCTCGATCGGACGCGTGACCGTGGACTCCATCGTCGCCGGCGCGACGTTGCCGTAGTTGACCGTGACCGAAATAACCGGTGGCTGGAACGTCGGCAGCAGATCGATCGGCAGCCGCGGAAAGGCGAAGATTCCCAGAACGACGATTGCCAGGGCCAGCATCGTGACCGTGACGCGCCGAGTGACGGCGAACTGGGCAACCGGGGCGGCGTCGTTCTCGCGTTTGGACAGGGCGGGATCTCCGGTGCTTGAGAGGACGTTCGGTGGCTCTGGAGTCTTCGTCGGCAGCCGACCAAAGTCGTCTCTCCTTCCGACCGTCCCGAGCGACTCGGTGGCTTGCCGTTCCGGAGATTCGCGTGATATGGTAGGTGAGTTTTTCCGGCAGGTGAAATCGCCGGTGACTCGTGCGGAGACTAACTCGCGCGCGACCCACTGCCCCAACAGGGGCCGTTCGCCTCGATTGGAGGCGACGTCCGTAGAGGGAAAAAGCGATGACGACTGACTACGAAGTAACCTATATTATGCGCCCGTCCTTGGAGGAGGCTGAGATCGACGCGAAGGTCGATCAAGTCGCCAAGGTGCTCAAGGACCACGGCGGCGAGCTGGTCGGTGAGATCGAGAAGATGGGCAAGCGCCGGCTGGCCTACGAGATCGACGACGTCCGGGAAGGTTACTACGTCGTCATGAAGTTCAAGAGCGAGCCTGCGACCGCGAAAGAGCTCGAACGGCAGCTGCGCCTCAACGAAGACGTGATGCGCGCGCTGCTCATCAACGTAAACGGATAAGGAAGGCAAACAATGGCCGGGAGCTACAATCGCATCGTCCTCGTCGGGAACTTGACACGCGACCCCGAGATTCGCTACGTCGACGGCGGCGGAAAAGCCGTCACCAAATTCGCGCTCGCCGTCAATCGGCGCACCAAGGGCGGCGACGAGACCATGTTCATCGACATCGTCGCCTGGGATCGTCTCGGCGAGATCTGCAATCAGTATCTGAAGAAGGGCATGTCGGCGCTGGTCGAAGGCCGGCTGGCGATTCGAAAATACGAAACCAAGGAAGGCGAGAAGCGCACCGCGGTCGAGGTCGTCGCATCCGATATGCAGATGCTCGACAAGCGCGCGGCAGGTAACGGCGACGGCGGTTCGTACGCGTCACGTTCGACTGCGGGCGTCGCCGCCGGCGCAGGCGCGAGCACCGAAGAAGAAGCAAGCGACGAGATTCCGTTTTAGCCTTTGTCATGCTGAGCGAAGCTCGCCAAGCGAGCGGAGTCGAAGCACCGACGGGACGAACGAAAACAAAGCCCGGCCTCCGCAGGCCGGGCTTCTTTTTCGGGACGGCAGCGTCGCCGCATATCAACAAGTTATTCCTGTCTTCTTCGGTGGCAGGTACGCGATATCGAGTTTTTCGAGAGCTGCGATCTCCACGACCAGCGTTTTGGCGGTTTCCTGTGGGACGCCTCGAGCGAGCAGCCAGCGGAGGCCGACTGGCGATCCTGGCGCTGCGCGGGAGCCTGCAGGTCCTTCGGCGAGAAGACAGCGACATGCAATCAGGGCGAACGAAAAGAGTGGCCGGCAGAGCAAATACCACCCCAAAGACGCACGTGGCATACTTCGCCGCGGTTCCCGAACCGGGTCGTGCGACGCTGAAACGCGTACGGGACGGCATCCGGTCGGTCCTTCCGGCGGGAGCGACCGAGACTATCAGCTACGGAATACCAACGTTCAATTACAAAGGTGCGCTCGTCGCAATCGCCGCGTTTTCTGATCACTGCAGCCTCTTCCCGATGGGGTCTTCGGCGATCAAGCAATTCGCAGCAGATCTCAAACCGTACAGAACCTCTAAAGGGACGATCCAGTTCCCGTTCGACAAGCCGCTGCCCGCGACGCTGGTCAAGAAAATCGTCAAAGCCTGCGTCGCACGCAACGAGGCGAAGCGCCGAGGGATGAAAGCCAAGAAATAATCTCATGCTGAAGATCAACACGAACGACGTTAAAGAACTAACCTGGAAGTCGCCCAAAGGCAAATTCGCGGGCGCCGGCAAGGAAGTGTCCGAGGCGCTCGGGCGCAAGCCGCAATCGACGGATTACCTCGAGCGGCATCCATTCGACGTGGAGATCCTCCGCGTTCAACCTGGCGCGACGCCGTATCCGTACCACTCGCACGGCGCGCAGTGGGAGTTCTATCACGTCATCTCAGGACGCGGCGTGGTTCGCGACGATAGCGGAACGACGCCGATTGAAACCGGCGATGCCTTCATCTTCAAACCCCGTGAAGCGCATCAGATGACCAACGACGGGTCAGAAGATCTCGTGCTCTACGTCGTCGCCGATAACCCGTTCAGCGAGTCGACCCACTACCCCGACAGCCAGAAGTGGACGGTCCGTTCGCCGGTGAGACGGACCATGCGTTCTGAGAACTTGGACTACTTCGACGGCGAAGAGTGAAGCTGGGCGCTACTCGTTTTTCGATCCGAAGAACGGCGAGTAGGCAAACCCCGCGAGCATTCCCCCTAATAGGGGCGCGACCCAGAAAAGCCACAGCTGACTGAGCGCCGAGCCGCCGGCGAATAGGGCCGGGCCCGTGCTGCGGGCCGGATTTACCGACGTGTTGTCGACGGGGATGCTGATGAGATGGATTAGGGTCAGCGCGAGTCCGATAGCGATTCCGGCGAATCCGGCAGGCGCGCGCTTATCGGTGCTTCCGAGGATGATCGTCACGAAAGCAAACGTCAGTACGATTTCGGTCATTGCCGCGGAAACGAGGTCGTAGCCGCCCGGCGAGAGCGAGTCGTAGCCGTTGCTCGCAAACCCGCCGGCGACGAAACCGGATTTCCCGGAGGCAATCAGATAGAGGATCGATGCCGCAATAATCGCGCCGACGACTTGCGCGATGACGTACGGGAGAACGTCTCTTGCGGGAAAGCGGCGCGCAGCCCACAGTCCCACCGTCACCGCTGGATTGATGTGGCAGCCGGAGACCGGGCCGATCGTATAGACCATCGTCAGCAGCGTCAGTCCGAAGGCGAGGGCGACGCCGGCGAACCCGATGCCCAAGTGCCCTCCCGCAAGTTGGGGCAAGTTGGCTGCGAGAACGGCGCTTCCGCATCCGCCGAATACCAGCCAAAACGTTCCAAAGGCCTCTGCCATAGCGCGGTGCCGTAAGGACATGAAAACCTCCGCGCCCACTCGAGTGCGCCGTGGGCGTCTGCGCCGCCTATTTTGCGGTCCGCCGCGCAGAGCCTACTCTCGGCTCGATGCGAGCCGAGGCGCATCGTTTTGGTGCCCAGAATACGCGCGGCATGGCGGCGAATCGGGGGAAGCAATCGGAGGAGCTGCGCGGATCGATGCCGCCGCTCGTCACTCCCTTCAAAGACGGTGAGGTCGACTACGACACCTACGAGCGGCTCGTTCAATTTCAGATCGACGGCGGTTCGCACGGTATCGTCGTCAACGGAACAACGGCCGAACCATCGACGCTGACGTTAGCGGAGCGTAACCGCCTCGTCGACCTTGCGGTACGCGTCGCCGGCGGGAAGATCTTCGTGGTCGCCGCGACCGGCTCGCAGTCGCTCGCGGAGACGAAAACCCTGACCGATCATGCCGTTCGCGCCGGCGTCGATGCGCTCTTGATCGTCACGCCCTACTACCTCAAGCCGCCGCAGCGCGGTCTCGTCGAGTACTTTCTCGCGCTCGCTCGCGGTCACGCGTTGCCGTGGATGCTCTATCACATCCCCGGCCGCACGGCGGTCGAGGTTAGCGTGGAAACGGTTCGCCGCATCTCGGAAGAGAGCCCGACGTTCGTCGGAATGAAGCATGCCTCCACCGATCTCGGATTTGTCTCGGAGTGCTTGGCCGCGCTGCCGGACTTTCGGATCTTCGCCGGACTCGAATCGCTCGGTTTTCCGATGATGACCCTCGGGGCCGTCGGAGTCATGAACGCCGTCGGCAACCTGTATCCCCACGTCTTGGCCGACTTGTGCGATGCGGTCCGCAGCGGAGATCTCGAGCACGGCCGATCGCTGCACGATCGCCTCCGCGAACTCAACGAGGCCGTCTTCTTCGACACCAACCCCATTCCGATCAAATACATGATGAAGAAGCTCGGGCTTATCGCGCGCAACGAGCACCGTTTGCCGATGGTTTCCGCGACGCCCGACCTCGAGCGGCGGCTGAACGAAGTCCTCGAACGGTCCGGCATTTTCGTCGCGTGAAGCTCGCTTCGTTCGAATCGCGGGGCCGCACGGGCGTCGGAGCCGTCGTCGGCGACGGACTGGTCGATCTGCGCAGTCTGTTCGGCGACGAGTTTTCCGACGTGCGAACGGTGCTGGAGCGTGATGCGATCGACCGCATCGCGAAGGCCATCCCCGGGGCACCGGCGACTCACGCTCTCGGAAACGTACGGCTGCTGCCTCCGGTGACCGATCCCGATAAGATTTTCTGCGTTGGGGTGAATTATCGCAATCGCAACGCCGAATATCGGGACGCTTCGGACGAGCCGAAGTATCCGAGCATCTTCATGCGCTCCATCGGCTCGCTCGTGGGTCACGAAGCATCGATCTTGCGCCCGCCGGAGTCGCAGCAACTCGACTACGAAGGCGAGATCGCGATCGTCATCGGGAAGAAGGGGCGGCGGATCTCCGAGGAGGCGGCTCATTTTCACATCGCCGGCCTTACCTGCATGAACGAGGGCACGATTCGCGATTGGGTGCGCCACGGAAAATTCAACGTTACGCAGGGGAAGAATTTCGCTCGTTCGGGTTCGATCGGACCGTGGCTCGCGACCGCCGACGAATTCGAGAGTTTTTTGGATCTGCGCGTCACGACCCGCGTCAACGGCGAGGTGCGTCAGGACGACACGACGGCCGGCCTGCTCTTTCCGTTTTCCTCTTTGATCCGCTACATCTCGACCTTCGCCGAACTACTGCCGGGCGACGTCATCGCGACGGGGACCCCAACCGGCGCGGGCGCCCGCTTCGATCCGCCGCGTTACCTCGCAGCAGGCGACGTCGTCGAGGTCGAAGTGCAAGGTGTGGGAACGCTGCACAACCCGGTCGTTGACGAGCCGTTATCGTGAACATGGATCGGCTTGCGTTCCTTGCTGGGACCGTAAGCCTTGCGACGGCCGGCGCGTCGCCCGCGCCGCCTCCCAATCCGATCGGCAAGGCGAACGGCCTTGACCGGATCGTTTCGCTGGTACGCGACCTCGAAGTCGCGCGCAGATGGTTGGCGCGCCTAGGCTTCGCCCTGACCCCCGGCTTTCAGTACGGCGACGGCGCGGCGACCGAGAGCGTCGCCCTCGGCGACGGAACGTCGCTCGAATTCAGCACCGCCGGCAACAACGCCGGCTTGAAGCGCGATCTCGCGCAGCGCCAAGGACCGCACTACGCCGGGATCGAGGTGGAGAACGTCCTACGAGCCGCGTTCAACCTCAAAGGCCGCGGTTTTAAGCACGGCCCTTTCGAGGCGATCAGGCCCATCGTTCCTAAGGCGGACAAGACCTGGCGGCCCGTCGCATACTCCTTCGCGCTCGATGGTCAGAGCGGACCGCTGGGCGCCGCGATCTTTACTGAATACGATCGCTTCAATCAAGCGCAACTGGCGAAGGCGTATCCTGGGGTGTTCAAACCGCGCGTCGCCAAGCATCCCAACGAAGCGGTTCGGCTGTCGGCGGCCTGGTTTGCCGTCCAAAACCTCGACGCGGCCACCAAGCTTGTCGCGAAAGCGGGCTTTCCGCTGGGACGGCAGATGGGTTACGCGCCGCTCGGCGGCGCCTTCGCGCAGGAACTCTCCTGCGGTCGCGGCGCCCTCGTGCTCTTCGGCTTCAACCGTCCGGGAGGCGTCGTCGACAACATCAAGCGCTGGGGCGACTATCTGATGGGCTACTCGCTCGCGGTCGCCGATTTAGGGCGAGCGCGCGCCTACATGAAGAAAGCCGGCATCGAAGCCTCTCCTCCCTATGAAGGGATGTACGGTTCGAGCGTGCTGATTGGGCCGGAGGTAGCAGGAGGCGCCTGGCTCGAGCTTCACGCCCCTTGATGGTCGGCGCCTTTTGCGTTACTATCGCTTGGTTTCCTAATCGGCCTTCGAGCCGTCGTGGCATCGGTGCCACGTATGTAGGGCTGCGGGTCCGCCAGACCGCGCAGCCGGTTCCACCTACATTTGAAAGAGAGTTATGGCCGCCACACCCAAAAAGCGCGCCGCCGCGAAAAAAGAGCGGCGTCCCAAGCGTAAGTCCTGCACGTTCTGCGCCGACAAGGTCAGCGAGATCAACTACAAAGACGTTACGCGCCTGCGCAAGTACATCTCGGAGCGTGGAAAGATCCTGCCCCGCCGCATCTCGGGCAACTGCGCCAAACATCAGCGCGCTTTGACCGTCGCGGTGAAACGTGCCCGCGTCATTGCCTTCCTTCCCTTCGTTGCCGAGTAGCGTATGAAAGTCATTTTGATGAGCGACGTCAAGTCGCTCGGTTCCACCGGAACCGTCCTCGACGTCGCGGACGGCTACGCCCGTAACTATCTCCTCCCTCAAGGCCTCGCCGCCGAGGCGTCGTCGGGTTCGCTCGCGTTGCTCGAACAACGTAGGCGCGCGAAGACGCGCCGCGAGGCCGAGGATTTGGCCAGCGCCAAAGAACTCGCGGCGAAACTCGAAGCCGCGCAGGTTAGCGTCCCCGCGAAGAGCGGTGGCAACGGGAAACTGTTTGGATCGGTGACCAACGCGAACGTCGCCGAGGCGATTTCGCGAGAGCTCGGGATCGAGATCGACCGCCACAAGATCGTGTTGCCGGACAGCATCAAGGCTCTCGGCAGCTATACGGCCGAGATTCGACTCGGGAAGAACATCGTCGCCAAGACTACGGTGAAGGTCGTCCCGGCCGAGAATTAGTCGTACGTGGCAAAGGTCGCAAATCGCGCGTACGCGGGCCGTTTTCGCCGCAAGGTTGGAGGCGACGAAGGGATGCGCCGCTACGTTGCGGCGCTGTACGAGGTCCTCTCGAACACGATCGGCGCGGACAAGCTCGTCCTGCGTGCGGGGAAACTCAACGCCCTTAAAATGATGCGGTCTCCGCTTCTGCCCGAGCGCATCGTTGCGTTGCAGCGGTTGGTTTTCGAGGACCCGACGCTCGATCGTTTACCGCAGTCCGGGAAATATCGCGAGATCGTCGGGGAGATCGAAGACGGCCTCGCCGATCTGGTCGCGCAACATAGCGTCGAAGAGAAGATCGAGACGAAGGTCAACGTCAAGATGGCGGAGCGTCATCAAGAGTACATCAAGGACCTCAAACTCGAAGCGTTGCGCGAGGACGGCGGCCCGGAGACGCCGGCGACGCAAAAGCGGCTCGAAGAACTCGAGGCGCTCGACAAGCGAAAACTCGCGGCGTCGGCGCTTCAGCTGCTGCGTCCGTCCGCGCTGGCCGATGTGGTGGGCCAGGAACCGGCGATCCGTTCGTTGCTTGCAAAGATCTCGTCGCCCTATCCGCAGCACGTCATCCTCTACGGGCCGCCGGGCGTCGGGAAAACCACGGTCGCGCGGCTGGTGCTCGAGGTGGCGAAACGCCGCGACTACACGCCCTTCGCCGAAGATGCGCCGTTCGTCGAAGCGAGCGGGGCGACGTTGCGCTGGGATCCGCGCGAGGCGACGAACCCGCTGCTGGGAAGCGTCCACGATCCGATCTATCAGGGCAGCCGGCGTGAATTCGCCGAGACTGGGATTCCCGAGCCGAGGCTGGGTCTCGTCACCAAGGCACACGGCGGCGTCCTGTTCATCGACGAGCTCGGCGAGATGGAGCCGATGCTGCAATCGAAATTGCTGAAGGTGCTCGAAGACAAGCGTTTCGTCTTCGAGTCGTCCTATTTCGACGCAGCCGACCCGAGCGTCCCAGCTTACATAAAGAAATTGTTTCGCGACGGCGCGCCGGCGGACTTCGTGCTGATCGGCGCGACGACGCGCGAACCCGAAGAGATCGACGCGGCGATTCGCTCTCGTTGCGCCGAGGTTTACTTCGAGCCGCTGTCGGAACCGCAGATTCGGGAGATCGTAGCGGGTGCGGCGCGCCGGCTCGGCGTCAAACTCGAGCGTTCCGTTCCGAAGTTGATCGCGTCCTATACGATCGAGGGACGCAAGGCCGTGCAAATTCTCGCCGACGCCTTCGGCCACGCCCTGGAGCGACCCGGCCCCAAGGCGCACGGAAAATTTGGAAAAGGACCGCTCGTTACCATCTCCGACGGCGACGTCGTCGAGGTCGTGCAGGCTGGACGGCTCATCCAGCATACGCCGGTGCGCGCGCGACGCGGAAAGGAACTCGGGAAAGTCTTCGGCCTCGGCGTCTCGCACCACGTCGGCAGCTTGGTGGAAGTGGAGGCGGTCGCATTTCCGTCCGTCGAGCGGCACAAGGGCTCGATCCGCTTCAACGACACGGCCGGCTCGATGGCCAAGGACAGCGTTTTCAACGCCTCGTCGGTCGTGCGGGCGGTCGCCGGGCTCGACCCGGTCGATTACGACCTGCACGTCAACGTCGTGGGCGGCGGCGACATCGACGGGCCGTCGGCCGGCCTCGCGATCTTCCTGGCGCTCTATTCGGCGCTCACCAAGACGCCGGTGCCGCAGGACGTCGCGGTCACGGGCGAGCTTTCGATCGCCGGAAAGGTCCGAGCGGTCGGCGGCGTAATCGAGAAAGTCTACGCCGCGAGGCAGGCGGGGATGCGGCTCGTGCTGATTCCAAAAGAAAACGAACGCGAGATTCGCGCCGGAACGACCGGCGTGAAGATCGTCCCAATCGCCAACGTGAGCGAAGCCATCGAGGCGTTGCGGCCGGCGCACAAACGCCGCGCGGAGCGCTGATGGCGACGATTGCGCCGGCCGGCCTCGGCAACCTGGACCGCATTCCGCCCAACAATCTCGAAGCCGAGATGGCGGTGATGGGTTCGGTCATGGTCGATCGCGAGATGATGGCGATCGTCAGCGAGGTCGTGCAGCCGAACGATTTCTACGCGCACGTCCACGAATCGATCTACGCCTCGCTTCTGCAGTTGTACGAACGCGGCGAGCCGCTCGACAAAGTGACGCTGGCCGAGGAGCTCCGGCGCCGAAACATGCTCGAGCGCGTCGGCGGGATCGCCTATCTGAGTTCGCTGATGGAGACCGTGCCGACCGCCGCGTCGGCCGAATACTACGCGAAGATCGTTCGCGAGAAGTCGACGCTACGCTCGCTGATCCACGCCGGGACCGTGATCACGCAGGCCGGCTACGAAAGTGAAGAGGACGTCGACGGTGCGCTCGACCGCAGCGAGCAGGCCGTCTACGAGATCGGTCGGCGGCAGCGGCGCGGCGAGTTCGTTCCCGTCTATAAACTGCTCAAGGGTACGTTCGAGCAAATCGACCGGTTATATCACAGCCACGGCGATCGCACCGGGATAACCTCCGGTTTTCGCGACGTCGACGAGTACACGGCGGGCTTTCAGCCCGGCAATCTGATCATCGTGGCCTCGCGACCCGCCATGGGGAAGACCTCGATGGCTCTGACCATGGCGGTCGCCGCGGCTCGCGAGGCGCAGAAACCGATCGCGTTCTTCTCGCTCGAGATGACCAGCGACGAGCTCGTGCAGAGGTTGTTGTCGGCGGAGGCGCGCATCGATTCGCAGGCCTTGCGTCGTGCGAAGATCGAGGATCATCAGTGGGAGAAGATCTCCGAAGGGATGAGCGCCCTCTCGCAGATTCCGATCTACATCGACGATTCGGGTTCGATCACGGTGACCGAGATTCGGAGTCGCTGCCGGCGTCTGCAGTCGGGCGAGGGGCTCGGAGCGGTCTTCATCGATTACCTGCAGCTGGTTCGGCCGACCACCACGTCGCGGCACCAAACGCGCAACGACGAACTCTCCGAAATCTGCCGGATGCTCAAGGTGACGGCGAAAGATCTGAGCGTGCCGATCATCGCGCTCGCCCAGTTGAACCGCGGGGTCGAATCGCGTAACGACAAGCGCCCGATGCTATCCGATCTGCGCGAATCGGGCGCGATCGAACAGGAAGCCGACATGGTGAGTTTCTTGTATCGCGACGCGTATTACAATCCCGAGAGCGCGCCCGAGCCCGACATGACCGAATTCATCATCGCCAAACAGCGCAACGGTCCGACCGGGATGGTGAAGCTTCGCTTCCTCAAGGAGCACACGCTGTTCGTGCCTTACGGCGAAGCCTCGTATTATAGTTTGCCCTAGCCGCGCGTCTTTACATCGCGGCTGGCGAAACTGCTGCTAAACGGGCTTTGCTTCCACGATTTCGTGGACTTCCGGATCGCCGATGCCGTGGTGCAGATACGAGCGCGAAAGATGGACGTATTCGGGCGCCGCGTGGTCGACCCAGCCGACCGCGACGCCTTCGAGTTTTTTCTTGATCTGGGCCGGAGCGCCCGCCGCAACCGTTTCGGGCGGGATGTTCGCGTTGGCGCCGACGACGCTGCCCGCTCCGATCAGCGAACGGCGCCCGATCGTCGCACCGTTGAGGATGACCGCGTTGGTTCCGATCAGCGCGCCGTCTTCGATCACGCAGTCTTCCATGAACGCACAGTGTCCGATGGTGACGTTCTCGCCGATCAGCGTCTGACTGTTCTCGCCGACGTGGAGGACGGCGTTGTCTTGGACGTTGCTGCGTGCGCCGATGCGAATGAAACCGTTGTCGCCGCGGATCACCGTGCCGAACCAGATGCTCGCCTCCTCGCCGACCTCGACGTCGCCGATCAGAACGGCGGTCGGCGCAACGAAAGCCGACGGATGGACTCTGGGAGACTTCCCCTTGTATTCGATGAACATGCGCGCTCCTCGGCGAAATGGGGGTCGATGCTTTTGCCGCCTGCTTGCGTCGTACCCGCATGAGTGCCCACCGCCACAACACGCCCCTGCGCGGCGTCAAAGTGACGCCCCACCCCAGGCCCGGTGATCCGCTCTACACCAGCGTTAACTACTCGTACGCGGGGAAGACCGGCCACGTCCACGAGGTCGTCACCATCGGCGGCCGCGAGCTAGCGAAAGTCGGCTTCGACGACAAGAAGATCGTGTACTACTTGCTCGACGATCTCGAAATGGATGAGTCCGCAACGCGCGGCACTTTTCACGACAAAAAGTAGCTGTCATCCTGAGCGAAGGCGCGACGCAACGCGTCGCGCCGGAGTCGAAGGACAAACGGAGCCCCGGCGGCGCTTTGACTTCGCTCGCCCAGTCTGTCCCGAGCTTGTCGAGGGGCGAGCTTCGCTCAGCGTTGACACGGAGGGAAATCCCAGCCTCTCTTAAGGCGGATTTGGTATGGTGCGGCCAGCTATGAGCCGCCTTCCAGCCGCCCTTATCGCCGTCATGCTCGCCGTGGCGTCAAGCATCGGCTTGGCTGTCCCCGTCGCCGCCCAAAGCGACCTCGGCGAGATCGACATTACGGTCATCGACGCCTCGAACCAGAAACCGCTCGCCAACGCGCGCACGATTCTGCTCGGGCCTCAGACCGCGAACTCGCTAACGACGGCTGCCGGCATCATCCATTACACCGACGTGCCGATCGGTATCTATCGCATCCGCGTCCAGCGTCAGGGCTACGATGCGGGCGTCACGCGCGAGTTCGACGTCCTCCCCGACCGCGCGGTTCAGGTTCGTATCGAACTCGCGAAGCGGGTGCCTCGTCCGAATGCAAGCCCGGGACCGGCAGCTTCGCCCGGGTCCGATAGCAGTGGGCTCAAGACGATTGCGGTTGTCTCAGCCCGCGCACGCATCGAGATCAACTCGATCGACATCAACGAGAACAGTCCGATGCGCCGGCTCTCCGACTCGCTCACCGACGCGCTCGACAAACTCGCCGGCGTCACGGTGACGAGCGATTCGACCGATCCATCGAGCGCGGTGACGATCTCGCTGCACAATCAAGACGAATCGCAGACGGCGCTGACGCTCGACGGCATCCCGCTCTCGGCGCCCGGTGTCGCCGGAAATCTGCGCGGGATCGGCAGCGATCTGTTCTCCGGTTCGCGCGTGAGTTTTTCGCCGCAAGCCGGCAGCTTGGGAGGCAGCGTCAACTTTCGGACGCTCGAACCGACACAGGCGCTGCAAGGGCGCGTGAGCGGATCGACCGGGACGTTCGACCGTTCGAACTATTCGCTGGCCGCGACGGGATCGGTCGGGAGCCTAGGACTCGCGCTGCAGCATACGTGGCGCGGCGCAAACAGTCCGCTGACCTTCCAAAACTACGAGGATCAGAGCGGTCTGACGTACCCCCACGAGGGCGAGTCGACCCAGCTCGGCGACTTCGTGAAATTCCGCTATCGGGTGAACGACGACCGCACGACGATCACCGGCACCGCGCTCTCGAACAATCGCGACGCCTATTCGATCTGCGCGCGCGACGTGACGACGCTGCCCTGCGGCATCGGCCCCGACAATCGTTCCTTCGGTCGCTACGGCTTCGCCTACACGACCATTCAGTCGCTGGTCGGCAACATTCAGACGACGCTCTCGGGATTCGCCAATTCGAGCAACCAGACGACCGATTACGTGAACCGCTTCATCCTCGATCCCACCAACAATTACCAACCGACGCTCGACCCTTCGCTGGCGGATAACATTTCGACGACGCGCGGCATCGCGGCCAGCGCGTCGATCGCGCAGGGCAACCACACCTTCACGTTTTCGGGGACGAGCTACTCTGCTTTGTCGACCTCGACGCCCCTGGCTGGTTCGCAATTCGAAGTGCCCTTTACCAACGCGGCTTCATCGACGACCTACAAATTCGCCGATGCGATCAAATCGAACGATCGGCTGACGCTCACGCCGCAAGTTTCGCTCGCCGACACGACGGGACTCGGCGCATCGTTTCTCGGCGGCATGTCCCTTTCGTGGCAGCCTCAGCCGCCCGATGCGTTCTTTTTCTCGCTGAACGTCGGCAGTTCGCAGCCGAACCTCAACGCGAACCGATCCTACTCGGATCCGAACGCCGCGCGCTTCGACTGCGGTGCGCAGACGGCGATCGTGAACGGGCCTGGCGACACGGGCGGCGGTACGCGGCAAGCGGCGACGGCGCTCAACGTCGGTTGGTCGCACCAGTTCAAAGGCGGCGCATCGGTGACCGTAAACGCCTTCAACCAAGTTCAGTCGGGACAGATCGTCAATGCCCTCATCGAGGAACCGTTGTCGTTCTACCCGGCGGGCTACTTACCGATCTTGTATCAGGCCTATCGCGCACCGACGGTGTGTGGCGCCGGCGCGGTGCCTCCGACGGTGTATGCGCAGGAGTCGGTCGCAGGCACGCGCCGGACGTACCGCGGTTTCGATCTCAACGGACGCTTCGCACTCTCACGTTATCTTCAGATCATTCCGTCTTACTCACTCAATCTCGCCAGCTTGACTGCGGCCAGCGCACGGCTTTTGGACGGGCCGTCCACGACCATCGTCGGGGCGCAGCTGCCGGGTCGTCCGATTCACCGCGCGGGCGTAACGCTCGACGGACTCTTGCCGCGTAGCGGAATCGAGATGCTCGCCAACGCGCAGTTTACCGGCGCGAACAACAATCAGAACCTCGGCCCCTACGTCAACATGAGTTTCGGAGTTTCGCACAAGTGGGGTCCCGGCGAGATCACGCTGTTCGAAAACAACGCGTTCAACACATATGCCGGCGATTTTGCGAGCGATGCGTTCGCCGCGCCGCGCTATTTATCGAACGGTTTGTCCTTCATGACCGCGGCGACGCCCTTGACGCCGCGGACGATCTTCCTATCGTACGCTGCGGCGATCGGCGGACCGGCGCCGGGCCCTGCCTTCAATTCGCTCGGGCGCGGTTCGCGCGTCGCGGCGGCGCCTCAACCGACCCCGAGCGGTCGTCCTCGTCAACCCCAACGCTTTACGTCGTATCCGCCGCCCGCGGGAGTCGATCCGCTTTCGATCGCGAGCGAGCGCCCCGGATGCACGGACGAGTTGCAAACTGCGGGCAAGCCGTTACTTGACGCGTTGCGCGCGTACCTTACCGCGTACGAAGCCGGCGCGACTCCGCCGCCGATTTCGAACGTCAACGTCGTCCCCCACAAGAACTCCGCCGGTTCGCCGGTCGCGTACTACTTGGAATTGCGTCCCAACCTGCCGCGCCCGCCCGGCGCGCAAGGTCAGGGTAATGGCGACGGCGCGCGCGTTCCGCGGATGCGCGGCGCGGGCGGTCCCGGCGGCGGCCCTCCGGGCGTGCCCGGCGGAGGCTTCCCGGGCGGCGAGGGAGCTCCGGGCGGCGGCGATGTTGTCGCGGTGCCCAACCCCGCAAGCGCTCAGCCGGGCCAACCCGATCCGGCACTCCGCCGCGCATTCCAGGCCTATGCAAACTCGCCGGAGGTCCGTGCGTACCGAGGCTTCACGGGTTGCACGTACATCACGATGTTGTCGGCCGGCGACGCAAAAGCGAAGGGCATCGTCCCCGAGAACGGACGGCCCGGGATGTACTACGTGCCGAATACGGGCCTGGTCTTCGTTCAGGCGCTGCAATTGCCGCAAGGCGGCGGCAGCTTGAAGCAGGGCAAATAGCACTGCGCGCAATGTGAACGGGCTGCGAAGGGCCTTCGAAAGTGCGACTCCGAATGGCTCGCGGCTATGTACTACATTTTGTTTTACGACGCCGTCGACGATTACGTCGAACGGCGCAAGCCGTTTCGTGAAGAACATCTGGCGCTCGGTCGTGCGTCGCACGAGCGCGGCGAGTTGATCATGGCCGGAGCGTTCGCCGAGCCCGCCGACGGTGCGGCGCTCGTCTTTAACGTCGCCGATCCCGCCATCGTCGAGCGTTTCGTGCGCGAAGACCCTTACGTTCGTAACGGTGTGGTAAAATCGTGGCGCATTCGCCCCTGGACGGTCGTCATCGGCGCCGAAGCGCCGGCGACGAGGTAACTGAAAAGATTCCGAGCGAGCGCGAATAGCGTTGCTGCAACGCAGGATAGACGAAAGCTTGGCTGCCGTGACCCTGACGGAGCACTTGTTTCCGCCTCGGTTTCGTACTCTGCCGGGGTTGGAGATCGCCGTTGCTTACCGTCAAGCCGGAAACCGCGAACACGTCGGCGGTGACATCATCGATGTCTATCGCCTGCTCGATGGACGGACGGTTCTCTCCATCGCAGACATCTCCGGAAAGGGGATCAAAGCAGCGGTCGACGCGGCGCTCATCAAGTACTCGATGCGGGCGTACGCATCGGAGGGTTTTTCACCCAGAGGGATCCTTCGCTCCCTAAACCGGCTCTATAATGAGAAAAACCTCAACGACGGCGAAGAATCCTATGTTACCGCATTTGTTGCGACCTTTGAGCCCGGCACGAGTACGCTACGATGGGCGTCCGCTGCCCAAGAGCCCATAGCCATTTGCGAGCCGGGGCGAGCAACTCGTGCTCTCGATGTGACCGCGCCGATGCTTGCGGTGTTCGAAGATCCCGCCGACCGCTTCGGCGAGTTGAGCATGAAGGTCGAGAGCGGAGCGCTGCTGGTAGCGGCGACCGATGGGCTCATCGAATGTCGAGCACGCAACGGCGAATTCTTCGGCATGCAACGTTTGCTGCAGGTGATCGACGAGAATCGACAGCGAGGCGTTCAAGATATGCTCGAAGCGCTGCTCGAGGCGGCGCTATCCTTCTCTCGAGCGGAATTCGAGGACGACACGGCCGTTCTCGTCGCTCGTTTCTTGTGATTTTTGACCTTGCCTTGCACGCGGGGTTAACCGTGGGTTCGACCGGGTATAACCCGAGTCGACCCTTCGCATGATCTGCGCGGGCAGCATCGATGGGCCGAAAGGCCCCACAATTGTCCTCCTCGTGGACCCTCACCGTTCGGACGACGTTGACAAATTCGCTCGATTTAGAGTTTCGAGACCGGGCGTCGCTCGTTGCGCAACTGGCGCTGTTTAAAAAAGCTCCTTTAGGTGATCCCTATCGTTTGCATGAATTTCGCAACGAACGCGGCGTCCTGATTGCCTTCATCTCCAAGGCGTACGTCTCGCATTGCGTCGAGCCCCCGCATGCGGACTTCCAATAACTCTCGCCCGGCCCAACGAATCGGCGAAACCTGGGACAGAAACCAGGAGCGATGGTAGGGCGCGCGAAGGCTCAGCGTCGCGCCGACGTAGCTCAGTGGTAGAGCAGCTGATTCGTAATCAGCAGGTCATCGGTTCAAGTCCGATCGTCGGCTCCAGTCCACCTTGCGCCGGGGGCCGCGGGGGAACCCCACCGAAAAGGCGTCGAACCCGGCCCGGTTACGTCAGAGGTTTGTTCGGCGCGGTCGGCTCTTCCTTAGCGACCGCGAAGGCTTGTCTAAAAGCCTCGTAGTCTCGTTCGACTTGGTCGGCGTAGCCGTTTGCGAAGCGGACGAGCGCGCGATCGAAGCGGTCGGACCCTCCAAGATAGCCGGAGATCGCCGCCGCATCCCCGGTACGCGCATGCGCGCGGGCTAGCGCCCAGGCGCAGGTCTCGGAGTATTGCTCCAGGTGGGTGGGTCGCAGCGCATCGACTTTCACGGAAACCTTCATGTCGCGGAGTTGCCGAACGTAAAAATCGTGCCCCTCGTCGTCCGTGAGCCAACCGAGGAAGATGTCGCTCGCCGCCTGCATCGCGCGCTGACCGGTAACGACGCGTTCACCCTGATTCTTGAACCGACTCATCGCGAGGAAAGGCTCCAGGACCGAGCGGCGCGCCTCCTTCACTTGAAGGATCAGCGACTCGTCGTCGGCAGTCGTAAAGAGCGCCACGGCGCAACGCGTCCCCACGCTACCGGTGCCGACGACTTTGATCGCGGCGTCAACGAAGCGGTAACGATCGAAGAGTTCGCACACTTCGGTCCGCAGGTGGCGGCGATAAGCCGTGATTCTCGCCCGCGTGCGCGCTTCGAGCGGATCGCCTTCGGGACTGTGGTAGATGAATGGAGGGTTGTCGACGAAACGGCGCCGGCCGTCCACCAGCGCCGTCATCTTGGGCAAGAGCTGCTCTGCGCTTTGAGGGCGTCCGGTAAGCGCCGACGCGTCGATGCGTGAGTACCAAATGTCGAGCGGCGCCTGTTGCGCGAACAGATTCATCCGCTCCCGGTAGGTGCGCACGGTCTCGGCGACCGCCGCCTGTGCCGCCGTCGGGCGCATTCCGATCTCGCGGGCGGCAAGCACGACGCTCACGCTCAGGCGTTTGAGGTCCCACTCCCACGGGCCGCGCAACGTTTCGTCGAAATCGTTGACGTCGAAGACCAGACTGCGTTCGGGCGTCGCGTAACCGCCGAAGTTGAGCAGATGAGCGTCGCCGCCGAGTTGGGCGTGAAGCGGAGTCGTCGGCGCGCCCGCCAGATCGGCGGCCATGACCCCCGCGCCGCCACGATAGAAAGCGAGCGGGCTCGCTGCCATTCGCTTGTGACGTACGGGGACGAGTTCGGGCAGGCGTCCTTCATCCTCGCTCCGGATGATTGCAAGCGGATCGCGACCTTCGGGCGGCGTCCACTTCGCATGACTCGAGCGAGGGATTTGGGACCGCAACGAGCGACCTTCGGCGAGACGCTCGGCGCGATTCGCGCTCGTCACGATGACGAGCTATCTACGCTGCCGCCGCCACTGCGGACGTACAGAACTTGCAGCGCCGTGCCGCTTCCGGAATCTCGCTCAGACACTCTGCGCACTCTTTGAGCCTTGGCGGCGGTGCGTCGGCTTGGGGGCTCAGGCGGCGAGTCAGCGTATTGAGCGGAGCGATGACGAAGTAATAGACCGCGGCGGCGACCAACACGAACGAAATCAGCGCATTGATGAAGTCGCCGTACAAAAAGCGACTCCCGTTCAGCGTGAAGGTTAAACTGGAAAAATCCGGTTTGCCGACGAGCGCTGCGATCGTCGGCGTCAGAAGATCCTTGACAAGCGCGGTCACAACTGCACCGAAAGCCGCGCCAATGACGACAGCGACGGCCAGGTCTACCACGTTGCCGCGCATGATGAATTTGCCGAAACCTTTGAGCATGTCGTCTCCTCCCAGCGGAATCGTGTAAGCCCAAAACATCGGCGGAACGACGCTTGCTTCCTCGCTAAGGCTCGCCGGCAGGGCTCACGAAGCGGCCGGGATGGCTACCCCCACAGAGCTCGCAGGCGCCGAATTCGTCCAACTCGACGCCGAGCGACGAGGCTATCTCGCAGTGCCGAGCATCGCCGGGCCGCATCGAGCGGTGCTCGTCTACCAGGAAGCATTCGGCGCGAATCGGTACGTCCAAAGCGAGTGCGAGCGCCTGGCGCGCGCGGGCTACGTCGCATTGGCGCCGGACCTTTTTCGCGGTGAAACCTATGCCTACGGCGATCGGCCCAAGGTCGTCGAGAAGCTGCAAAGGCTGACGGATGATGGACTATTGGCCGACGTCCGCGCCGCCGTAACGTACCTTGACCGACGCGATGACGTTCGGCGTGCCCCCTACGGTGCCGTCGGCTTTTGCATGGGCGGACGTCTCGCCGTGCTGAGTGCGATCGCTCTCGGCCAAGAAATTGCGGCAGCCGTCGCGTTCTACGGTGGCAACATTGCCCCGCAGACCTCGCGCTTCGGGTGGCCGATTCTGCTCGACCGTCTCGCCGAGGTCGATGCGGCACTTTTACTCCTCTACGGCGCAGACGACGACACGATCGCGCCCGACGAACACGCGCGCATCGCCGAACGGTTGTCGGCGGCGAAAAAACGCTACGCAATCTCGGTATTCCCCGGCGCCGGCCACGCTTTCGCCTCCGTCGATCGCGAATCGTATCGCCCCGCGGTTGCCGAAGCGGCTTGGCGCGAAGCCCTCGCCTTTTTCCGCGAAGCTCTCCCGAAATAGCGATGGGATCCGTGGCCCAGCCACGCACTGTTTTACAGCGTCGCCCAGCCACGTACGTATCCGCTCCCCCCATCGGTGCGACGCGAACAAGAAACGGCATTGAAGGGATCGGCAGGCGTTGAGCCTTCACCTCAGTCTCGAGAAGTGACACAACGAGAATGTCTGTGGCGAGGCGGCCCGACGGGTCGGTCGAGATCGTGTGAATCGCCGCCGGAGCGCGTGATGCGCGGGAGGCGGCGAGAGGCAGTCGAGGTTTGCCACGGATGGCAAACCGAAGGCGTGGTCGAGACCGACCCGTCGGGCCGCCGAGCTCAGAAGAGCGTACGCGACGCCGCGGAGCGCGATCTCGAGCCGTCGAGCCATTCGAGACCGCTAAAGTTTGCTTCGCGTCACACCGACCTCTATTATGCCGGCGGGAGCCCACTCGAGATAGAGTTATCGTCTCCGCAGACCGGATGAAGAAGTGCTCGCGCAGAGCACTTTTTCGTATCCCGGCGCGAGTTACCCCAAAAGCCCTATGTCGCGACCCTCGGGCCGGTCGCTGGAGCGCCCGAAAACCAATGGGAACGCACTTGAGTATCCCGTAAGCCAGGAGAGCAAACGCTTGTACGACCTCAATTCGACCGACGGCACGGAGTCCGACGTCATCCGCCGTGCGGCACTACTGCCGGACCACCACCTGCTGACCAAGGACGACTCCGACCTCGTCAGCCACATTTTGGGCGGGCAGAATTTCAGCTACTCTTACAAGGAAGATGGCGGACCGGTCAGCTGGGGCGCATTCGGGGAATCGTTCGCCACGATCGGCGAGCTGCGCCGGATCGCCATGGACCATCCCGCCGAGGACGGCACCGCCCTCGAAGTCGAGCCTGAGACCGTCGGGCTCGACCTGTTCGGGAACATGCTCGATACGATCGCCTTCCTTCGCGTTCGCCTCCGGGCGCTCGCGGACGTCTGCATCGAGCGCGGGATCGTTACCGGTCCCGAACTGCTCGGGAAGTATAACGAGTACCACGAGCGGAGCTACGAGGCGTACCGCGACCTCATGCTGCTTCGGCCCGATATCTTCGTTCAGCGCTTCTCCGAGTGGCTTCAGACCGAGCGCGATTACCGCGACCGCTTGGCCGGCGATCTCACACCGCGGCCGTAGCAGGCTAAGCAGGCTGCTGGTCGAGCGGGATTTTGGGGTGAGGACGCCAATCCTTAGCCTGGCGAATCACGACGGCTTGCTGGGTCGCGTTCTCGCGATTGCCGAAGCAGCCATCACGCGTCCGCTTACGATACGTTCGTAAGGAGGGCGCGACGACGCGCGCGAGATTCGCCGCACATCATCACGAGTGATCAGCCGATGAACGGCTAGGGTCTATCTTGAATTTCAGTACCCTCCGCTTGCGCCCATATCAACTGGCGGCGCAGCAGGCGATCGTTGAAGCACGAAGGCGCGGCTTTCGTGCGCAACTGGTTTCCCTGGCGACAGGTTTGGGAAAATCGGTCGTAATCGCCACCCTCCCCGAGCTGCTCGAGTTGCGGCCCGGCGACGTTACGCTGATCATCGCCCATCGCGACGAGCTCATTACGCAGTTGGTCGAGAAGATGAAGGCGCAGAACCCGGACGCGATCGTCGGCGTCGAGAAGGCGGAAGAGTCCGCCTCGGAAGACTGCACGATCGTCGTGGCGACCGTTCAGACGCTGACCGGCCCGCGGCTCAACCGCTTCGTTACGAAATTCGGCCGGCGCATCGCGCTCTTTGTGATCGACGAAGCCCACCACGCCGCTGCCCCGACGTACCGCGCGATCGTCGACAAGATCCTTCTCAAGCGCCCCGACGCACTGGTCATCGGCTTTACCGCGACGCCCCAACGCGGCGACGGCGCGCGCCTCGTCGACATCTTCCCCGACATCGTGTACTCGATGGATGCGCGGGCGGCGATCGACGCCGGCTACCTCACGCCCGTTCGATCTTACGCGATTGCGACCGATACAAACCTCGATGAGGTCGCGTCGCGCGGCGGCGACTTCGTCCTGGGCCAGCTCGCCGAGGCGGTCGACACCGACGAGCGCAACCAAAAGGTCGTCGAATCGTACCTGCAACTCACGCCAGGTCAGAAATCACTCGTCTTCACGGCCTCGGTCGAGCATGCGAAGCACGTCGCAAAGCTTTTCAAAGCGGCCGGCGTAAAGGCGGCGTTCGCCAGTGGAGAGACGCCGACGCGCGAACGCGAGACGATCGTCGCCGGCTTCCGCGGAACGAAGATCGACGTCTTGGTGAACTGCGGGCTCTATCTCGAAGGATTCGACGTCCCATCGATTCAGGTAATCATCAACGCGCGCCCCACCAAATCGGCGACGTTGTACACGCAGGTCACCGGTCGCGGCTTGCGGCCGCTCGACGAAGACGCATTTCTCTTGTCGCAGTTACCGAGTCCCGGCGCACGGCGCGAGATGATCGCGATGAGCCAGAAACCCTATGCTACGATCATCGACATCGTCGACCAAGCGCGCCGGCATCAACTGATCACGCTGCCGTATCTCTGGGGCTTGCCGGCGCAGATCGACGCGCAGGGACGTCCCATCTCTGGGGTCGCAGAGCGCTACGAAGAGCTCTTTCAACGTTCGCCGCGCGATGCGGCGCGAGCGCGAACTGCCGAGGCGATCGAGACCGCGCTCATCGAACTCGACGAAGCCGCCAAACCGAAAGCTAATCAAGTTGCTGCGTGGCAACAGGTCGGCAGCGACCACTGGCGTTTGGAGCGCCCCCCGCACCGGGTCGCGCGTGACCGTCGCGGCCGCTTCGTGCCGCATTTCGAAGAACACTTCGAGCGGCTGATCTCGATGGCGAAGAAGATCGCACCTCACGAAGATGCGGCTGGGTTCGCGTTGCGAATCCTCAACGTCGATCGGCGCGCGGTGCACGAGGAATCGTTGCAGATCGATATCACCCGCCGCGGCGAGTCTTGGGTCACGGCTTTGCGCAACGGCAAGAGTTCGCCGCGCGACATCGCGACCGCGACTTCGCTGGCCGAAGCGATCTCCATCGCCCAGGCGCGCCTTCAGGAAGGCGAACTTCCGACCGCCCATGTGCGCCCCGACAACAAGGGCCGCCGCCCGCGCTACTTCCGCGGCCGCCGCCGCCGCCGTCCCCCATCGCAGGCGACTGCGGCTTCTTAGCCTGGGACGCGGCTAATGAGCGCCTTGTTTTTCGAAGTAGCGCTGGTGGTAGGCTTCGGCCGGATAGAACGGTGCGGCCGGTTCGATTGCAGTGGCGATCGGTTTCCGGTAACGGCCTGACGCGCCGAGCGCCGCTTTCGAAGCTTCGGCCGCCGCCTTTTGCTCGGGCGTTTGGTAGAAGATCACCGAGCGATATTGCCGTCCGACGTCGGGGCCTTGGCGGTTCTCTTGCGTTGGATCGTGCATCTCCCAGAATGCGTCCAGCAAGCGCTGGTAACTGACCCTCTTGGGATCGAAACGCACCTCGACGACCTCGGCGTGTCCCGTTCGATCGGTGCACACCTGTTCGTAGCTTGGGTTGGGGACCGAGCCGCCACTATAGCCTGATGTGGCCTCGAGGACGCCGGGAATGTCACGGAAGGCGGCCTCGACTCCCCAGAAACAGCCCGCTCCGAAGGTTGCCGTCTCGGTTTGCTGCTCGTTTTCGCTCATCGTCAAGGATTCTTAGAAATCGGGAGCAGCAACCCTAGCGGGGGAAGGGCCTGAACTTGGGAAATTTCGAGTTGTGAACGCCGTAATATTCGCCGCCAGACTTTCATTTCTCAGCGCCGCTCTCGCCGCCGTCGTCATCGGCAGCGCGGGCGCTCAGTCGCAGCCGCAGCCCGCGCCGTCTCCGGCGCCGAGCGGGTTGCCCGACCGAGCGGGCTTCTCGATTCCGGGGCTGAGCGGTCTGCTCGGCGGCGCAGCAGCGCAACCGCAGCAGTATACCGCTTTCGTTCGGACCGCGGAACGACAGACCGGGCTCATCGACATCTTGCACAAGGATGACGAGGTCTACCTCGATCTCGGTCCCGAGCAACTCGATCGTCCCTTCATCGTGGCACCGGTGCTAGCTACCGGCGTCGGCCAAGGTGCGTTCGCAGGACGGATCTACAGTCCGTTCATCGTTGAGTTCAAGCGCGTCGGCAAGCGCATTCTCTGGGTCGAACCGAACAACTCGTTCGTCGCGCCGTCCGGCTCATCGGCGGCGAACGCGCTGGCTATCTCAACCGCCGAATCGGTCATCGCCTCATCGCCGATCGTCGCGCAGGACGAATCGAAGAAGCGCGTCGTCATCTCAGCGGCTTTCTTCCTGAGCGACTTCGAAAACGTCGGTCGCGATCTCGGTGGCGGCGGGAATCCCGGTCCTATCGTGATCCTAGGTCTGACGCAGCGGGCGGGTTACTCACTTGATGGTTCCCGTTCGTACATCGAAAAGACCAAGGCGCTTCCGAAGAACGACGAGATCCTGAGCAATCTCGTGTTCACCGGGCCGCCGGGCGGAACGCTCGCGGCGCCGGATGGGCGCGGCGTGCGAATTCGGATGCACTACTCGATCGTGGAAGCGCCGGCTGCGAGCAACTACGTGCCGCGTTTCGCCGACGATCGGGTCGGCTATTTCATCACCGCCCAGAAACATTTCGACGACGACAGTGTGCCGACGCCGTTCATCCGCTACATCGACCGCTGGAATTTCAATAACGGTCCGATCGTCTACTACCTGACCAACGAGATTCCGGCTCAGTACAAACCGGCGATTCGCGCCGGCCTGCTCGAGTGGAACGGCGCTTTTGCGAAGGTCGGCGTCCCGAATGCCATCGAGGTGCGCGATCAGCCGAACGACCCGTCGTGGGATCCCGACGACATCCGCTATTCGACCGTGCATTGGATCACCAGCGACCGCCCGGGGTTCAGTGCTTACGGTCCGCACGTCGCCGATCCGCGAACCGGTGAGATCATTCGCGTCTCGATCGTGATCGACGGCGAGAACATGCGTGCCGTCAAGCGCGGCTATGCCGATCAAATCCTGCCGACCCGCATCGCGCGCGGCGGTCCGATCTCGGCGGCACAGATCGTCGACTCGGCCGTGAACTGCGCCGATACGTCGGTCTGCGACAATTACGGCGAAGAGTCGGCGGAGTTGGCGTCGGTCGGCACGCTCGAGCTGCGCGCCGGCGGCGCGACGCCGGCGATGACCGACAAATACGCGACCCAATATCTGCAATCCGTCGTCCTCCACGAAGCCGGACACAACTTCGGCTTGCGGCACAATTTCGCGGCCGCGATTTATCCGCTCGACAAACTCCACGACAAGAAATTCACCGAGACGCACGGTCTGGTGAATTCGGTGATGCACTACACGCCGGTGAACCTCTCGCCGCCTGGAAAGCCGCAAGGCGACTTCTTCCAACTGCGGCTGGGGCCGTACGACGAGTGGGCGATCCGCTACGGCTACTCCAAGTTCGGCGCCAAGAAACCGGCCGACGAGGCCGACCAGCTCAAGCGCATTGCGCTGGAGAGCACCCGTCCCGAGCTGGTTTATGCGACCGACGAAGATGCGAGCGGCCCGCGCGGCATCGATCCGCACGTCGCTACGTATCTCCTCTCGAGCGATCCGTTCAGCTACTACCAGAACCAGTTTCAGGTCTTCGACGACCTGATCGGGCGGCTCGACTCGGTCTATCCGAAGGACGACCGCCCCTACTCCGAAGAGCGCGCAGCCTTCATGTCGATGATGCGGCAGTATCAGCGCGCGTCTTTGCTGGCGACCAAGTACATCGGCGGCCTCTACACGTCGCGTTCGCATCGGGGTCAGACCGGCGGCGTCGCGCCGTTCCGTCCGATCTCACGCGACGACCAGCGCCGCGCGTTCGCGGTTCTGGCGCAGAACGTGTTCTCGAGCAAAGCGATGCGCTTCCCGCCGGGGCTACTCGCAGATCTCGGAACCGGTAACTACAGTCACCGGGGCGCCGAGGATATCGGTATGCGACCGGACTTCCCCGTCGAGAGTTACGTCGCCGACGTCCAAGACGTCGTGATGTACCGGCTACTCGCGCCCGACACGCTGAGCCGGATCGAAGACGAGCGTTTCCGCGTCGCCAATCCGAAGGACGTCATGTCGCTCGACGACCTCTTCGGCTGGATGCAAGCCGCGGTTTGGGACGATCTCAATCCGAACCTGAGTTCGATCGACGCGATCCACCGCGGGTTGCAGCGGCGCTACACGACGTATCTGGTCGCGATCTCGCTCGCACCGAGCGCGCTGCTCGAAATCCTCGATTTCCCGAGCGACACGGCGCCGCTAGTGCGCTATCAGCTGCGCCGCCTCGACGAACGCTTGACGCAGACGTTGCACTCGCCGAAGCTCGATCGCACGACACGCGCTCATCTCGAGGACATCCACGGCCGCGTCGCACACGCGCTCGACCCGACGACGATTCGCAACGACTAACACCACAATCTATCTCGGCATCGGTTCGAACCTCGGCGACCGCCAAGGCAATCTTCTGCACGCCCTGCAGCGTCTGCGGGCGCGATTGAAGATCGAGACGGTCTCGTCGTTTTACGAGACGCCGCCGGCGGCGGGCGTTAGCGGACCGGCCTTCCTCAACGCCGCGTTGAAGGCGACGACGACGCTCGACCCGGTCGGGCTCGAACGTTTCGTCCGCGACGTCGAAACCGCCGTCGGCCGCCAGCATAGCCGGCACTTGGCAGCCCGGCCGATCGACGTCGACATCCTGTTCATCGAAGGCGTCGCCCGCGATTTCGGCCGCTTCGAAGTTCCGCATCCGTATCTCGCAAAGCGTCCGTTCAATCTCGTACCGCTCGCCGAGATCGCGCCCGAATTGATCGATCCGCGCACCGGCAAGACGGTCGGCGAGCTTGCGAAAAGCGCCGGCACGGAAGGGATCGTGCGCAAGACGCGGTCCTTGCACTTCGACGCCAACCGCCAGGAAGAAGAGCCGGAGATTCGCCTGTCGATCGACCGCGCCGGCGTCTCGTCGGTCAAGCGCGTCGTGCGGCTCGATCTCGACGGCAAAGAGACGGTTTTCAACGGCGAATTCGCGATGGTCGCCGATCTCGCGCCGGGGAAGGCGGGCGTCCACATGTCGCGCTTCGCCGAGTTGCTCGAAGAAGCGCTGCTCGACGTGCTGGCCGACGAGCAGCATGCGGGGCGGATCGAGGAGGTCGTCGGCCGGATTGCACGCGAGATCGTGGCATCGCAGAAAGCATTACGCGCCGACGTTCGTCTGCGCGCCGACTTTGGGCTCGAACGCTGGACGCCGGTCAGCGGAAAGCGCGGCGAGGAAACGTACACGCTGGTCGGGATCGCCCACGCCGAAGGCGACACCGTGCGCCGCGCCATCGGAGTCGAGGCCGAGGGGATGACGGCCTGTCCGTGCGCGCAACTCATGGTCCGCGAGCACTCGCTGCGCGAACTCCGTTCGGCCGGCTTCAGCGAAGAAGACGCGAACCGCGCCCTCGACGCGCTACCCGTCGCAACCCACAATCAGCGTGGGCGCGGTACGATCCTGCTCGGCGTCGAGGCAGGGCGTGCCTCCGACGTGCGCGCCGAAGACCTGGTCGAGATCGTCGAAAATGCGATGTCCAGCGAGACGTACGACCTGCTGAAGCGACCCGATGAGTTCTTCATCGTGAACAAGGCGCACCACAATCCGAAATTCGTCGAGGACGTCGTGCGCGGGATCCTCGCCGGCGCGCTCGATCTCTACGCCGACTTCCCCGACACGACGTTCGTCTCGGCTTCGCAGACCAACTACGAGTCGATTCACAAGCACGACGCCTACGCCGAGGCCTTCGGCACGTTCGGGGAGCTGCGCGCCGAATTGCGATCGGGGACGAGCGCCGCGCACAAGACCGACCTGGCGGCGTGGTTGGGGACGCGCCCTTCACCGATCGTCGCTTAGACGGCCGGTTGCGCCGGCTCCGCCTTGGCTCGCTCGAGGTCGGAGATACGGTTGCGCAGCGAGGGATGGGTGCTAAACAAGACCTCCATCCAGCGCGGCGGCGCCTCTTCGGCGAGGTTTCGTTCGCGCAAGCGCGTGAACGCATCGATGCCGCCTTGCGCGTCGTGCGTCGCTGCCAGAGCGAAGCGATCCGCCGCGTTTTCACGGGAACGTGAATAGGCGGCGAGCGCCGGACCGACGACGACGCCGAGAATCGACGCTGCGAACATTAAGCGCCCGAGCCCGGTCGCCGACGCGGGAGAGACCTCCGAGTTGCCGACGATCGACTTCGCGCCGGCGAAGACCAAGCCCGCCGCCGCCGTCCCGACGCCGACGTTGCGCCACATGTCTCGTGAAACGTAATGCCCGAGTTCGTGCGCGACGACGAATTCGATCTCGCGCTCGGTGAAGTGATCGAGCAGCGTGTCGGCGAGGACGATTCGCTTCGATCCGAACAATCCGGTGACGTAGGCATTGGCTTTTTCGGTCTGCTTGCTCATGTCGACGCGCAGAATGTTAGCGTCGCCGGCGCCGAAGCGGACGGCCAATGCACGTAAGCGATCCGCCACCGGACCTTCGAGCGGCTCGAAGCGGTTGAAGAGCGGCATGATGAGATTGGGGACGATGACGTTCGCGAACACGAGCAGTGGGAACGTCCCGGCGGTCACGACCAGCGGCCAAAGCCGCGGGGCGCGCTCGATCGTCGTCGCAAGCAGTTCGAGGAGGGGAACCCCGAGTGCGAGGGAGACCGCGAAGCCTTTCGCTTGATCGGAGGCCCACGACCGCGGGGTTTGCTTGGTCAGACCGTAGCGGCGTTCGGTGACGTGGCCTTCGATGTATGCGATCGGCAGATCGCAAACTGCCGACGCGAACAGTCCCACCCCGAATAGCAGGAGGCGACGCGCTCGCGGTTCGGCGGCACCGTTCGGCGGGGCGAAGGCCGCCCCGAGCGGTCCGTAGGCGGCGAATCCCAAGTCGGCCAGCGAGCGCGCGATTCCCGTGAGCATGAGACGACGGTGCAAGCGGCCATAGGCTTTCGGATCCTGCGGCTGTGGCGGAAACGGTTTGCGGAGGTCGCGTGCGGCCTGACCGGCGCGCGCGACAAGATACCCGAGCCCCAGCCCGCCCGCGACGCCGATGAGAAACGACCGCATCTGCTAAGCCCTACGCCGCCATGAAGCCCCCGCCTTCATTTCCGAGACTTGCGCTTGCGCGGCGCGAGGAGTGAGAAGTCCTTTGGTTGCGAAACTTCGTCGATGAGTCGTCCGTTCCAATGAAAGAACAGGCGGCCGCGCAGCCTCGGATTGCGCGCGCAGCGAGGGCGGAAGATCGCGACGCATTCGTTCGGAGGACAACGGACCGAATCATAGATCAGGCCCGAGGAACCTAATCCGTCGCGTCCGCGAAGACGTGTTGCGAACTTCTGCGCAGCACCGTAGTCATCGCGATCGTAGATCGCATGCGGCGGCGGCGGGCGTGCCGACCGGCGCACGTCGTGGAGTTCGCCGTCGACGGCAATCGAAAAACTGTACACCTCTAGCGGCTGCACGAGCGGCGGCGTGCCGCTCGCAGCGAGCACTCCCCCACGGTGGTACGCCGCTTCGCGGGCCGCGGTCTCGAGCGCGTCGCCTGCGTAAAGCACGCCATACGTTCCCGGAGAGAAGCGACTTTCGGCAGGCAGGAGAAAGGGAGTCATCACCACTGCAGCGTGCGGCCCGGCCACGTAGTCCTCCGGCGCGACGCTGCTCAGCGTCGCGCGCGCTTGGCGTGCCATCGGGTTTGTCAGCGCTTCGATTTCGAGCAAGGCCCGGAGCTCTTCGGGGCTTTCGACCAGTTCGTTCAAGGCGGCGATGGGAGACTCGAGGGAGCTGACGACTCGATACGCCGTTGGCCAACGTAAGGGTGTTCGCGGGTTTTGGATCACCAGATGAAGCGTGCGCGGTCGAGATACGCTCGCACCTGAGCGAGGTCGCCGACGTTCCCGCCGAGCATGCGGTTCAGCGGACTCTCACCACCGAAATCGATATTCGGACGTTTCAGCCACTCGTCGGCTTCAGGGTTCTCGCCAAAAATGGCTGCCAGCGCGGCACGAATTCCAAGCACGTACGAAATGCGTTCGAGCTTGTCGCGATCCGGCGTAGCTTTCTCGGGGCTGCGAATCCAATTGTAGTACGTCCGCTCGGGTACGCCGAGAAGGACCTGGCGCGCTCTTGGTTCCAGCTCCCAGCGATCGGCGAGCTTGCTGAAGGCTCGGAGCGCGACCTCGCTTGTGCGTCGGGGCGCGTCCGCGAGCGTTTGGCGGTGCCTCATGGCAGTATTATACCACCCTTCTGCTATATGGCAACCCTCACCCTAAGGGCGGGTAGCCGGGCTCCAGGTCGTAGAAGAACCTCCAAACCAAGATGCGGCTTGACGTTTCGGACGTGCGCGATGTTTCCGGGGAGGCCGGGCATCTGCTGCGCCTAGGCGAGGGATACGAGCGGTATGGCGACCTCGCTTCAGCGCGGGAGACGCTGCAACGCGCGTACGAAGAAGCGCGTGAAGCTCGAGTGCGTTCCGACCCGGACGCGCAGGACCAGCTCGTCAGATCGCTGCTCGCGCTTTCGAGGATTTCTTGGAAACTCGCGGATTTGCAATCCGCTCAAGACTACGTCGAACGCGCAGTTGTCGAGCCTTTCGCCCGGGGCTCGCTGCTGGAAGTCGACTGCTATCTCAGCCGAGCGCGTCTCTTGGTGCTCACCGGCCACGAGCGCGACGCGCTAGCGGTGCTTGATTCCATCGAGGGTCGTTGCGAACTGATTTCCTTCGAGCAGTTGGCCGAACTCCTGAACGTGCGCGGCATCGCGATCTCGCGGCTTAACATGCCGAGCGAGTGCATGAGCCACTACGAGCACGCCTGGCGCATCCTAAGCAAGCGGTCTCAAATCGACGAAAAACTGAAGTTCCTCGATTGCTTCGCGATCGCCGCGCGCGATTTCGGATTCATGCAACGCGCCGTGGAATTACACGACGAAGCGCTCGCTCTGCTCGAACCTGAGCCGGGGCATTCGTTGGTCGCGCTGACTTGCCTCAGCGCCGCGGCCTCGCATCTCTTGCTCGGCAATGTTGCGAAGGCGCGAACTCTTTTAGACGGCGTCCCGGATGAGAATGACGCGATGCTCGACTTGGATCGCGCGTATGTCGCGACGATCCTCGGACTTCTAACAGGAGACGAAGAGATCGCAGAGCGGGCCGCGTCGAGACTCGACGTCGGCGCGGCCTGCAACATCGGGGCGCAACACCGAATCGGCCAAGTTGCCGCGGCGCGCCATAGATATCTGATCGCGAAACGCCGCCGCGCGGAAGCCGAAGCGCTGATCGAGCGGACGCTACCGCTGCTCACGACGCTGGACGGCTCCTGGTGGTTCGTCTTGGAACTGTGCCTGCACCATCGGCGTGCTAAGGATCTGCGGCGGACAAGCGCCTTGCTGTTGGAAATAGGCCGCGAAAGCCAAGTCGTCGAGGCGCATCTGGCGCTGGTCGAGGCGGCGCTGGCGGGTTTGAACTCGGACGTGCGGCTCAGCCGCCTGAGGGCGCTCGAGGCATCGTCGCTTTTCAAAGCGATCTCGTGGCGCGTGCATGAGGCCGCGGCGCTCGAGATGGCCGGGTGCAGAAGCGAAGCGGCGGCGATCTACGGCGCGTGCCGTCTCGATCGCGAGTTGAGCCGCGTCAAGAAAGCCGCCCATCGGTCGCGCCTCGAGGGCACCCGGCGCAGCCTAACCAGGCGGGAACTCGACGTCTTCGGTTTATTGCGCGAAGGAAAGACCGATGCAGAGATTGCGCGCCGGTTGAGTATCTCGCCACGCACCGCGCAACAGCACGTCTCGTGGATCATGAAGAAACTCGACGTCCTCAGCCGTCGCGACCTCCGCGGCACCCGCGAGTCGACTTAAGACCGTCTTAATCTACGGGGGTAATTCCGCAGCGGGTCTCCCGTAGCCGGGCAACCGGTGGCTCCCTAGAGTGAAGCCAACGCGAAAGGACGCCTGCGGCTACGAAACCGTTGAAGCGCTTCGCGTTAGCTGACGGGAGCGCCAAAATGTTCAAGTCGATTCTTCAAGCGAGCATCGCGGTGATGTTTCTTGCCGCGTTCCTTAGTAGTCCGCAATCCGTAAGTGCACAAGTCGCACCGACCAACGCCGCGACGATCGCCGGCAGCGTCACCGACAGTTCGGGCCGGCCAATCGCCGCTGCGAAGGTGACGCTAAGCGGTCCGCAGAGCGCGTCGACACAGACGGACGCGCAAGGTCAGTTCGTCTTTGTCGGGGTGCCGTTTGGTACGTATCAGCTTACCACTGCGGCGGCGAAATTGGGGACGGCGACACGCACGCTGACGGTGGAAGGCGACATCAACGTCGCGATTCAGTACGAGCCGCCGGCGAGCGGCTTGAAAGTGATCGCGACCGTGTCGACCCGTGCCAACGCGCGCTTCAACGTCACCGCGGCTTCAGTTACTCAGGTCGTCCCACAAGAGAAGGCCTTTGAAGGAGAAACTAGTTGGCGTAAAATAATCGAACAGATTCCGGGTATCACGCAGGGGGGCTTAGGTAAGGGATTCTCGACGCTCGGAGGATGGCCCGACGCGCCCCTGTCGCCTGTGCTGATCTCAATCAACGGCGCTCTCCCTTATGAGACGGCGACGCTTCTTGACGGAATGCCACTGGTTGGCAGCACGTTTGGCGGAAACGGGTTCGGGTTCGGCACCGACCTCAGCGGCTATCCGCTCAACGCGTTCGGCGTTGCCGACATCGTTCGCGGGCCCGGTGCTGCTTCGCCGAGCATCGTCAACTCGATCGGAGGCAGTTTTGTGTTGCATGCTCCCTCCACGGTCGGAAGTAATCGGTATGAGTTCTCGGTCAGCAGCGATCCATACGGCGGTTGGGTCGTCAACGGCTTGGCCGCTCTTCGCTGGAACAAGCTTTCAACAGTGGTGACCTACGGATTCAACGACAGCCCGGGGCCGCTCAATCAGACTGGAATTCCCGCACACGTCTTCAGCGTTGGAACGTCAGGCGGAGCTCCCTACACGATCAACGGCCAGTACGTTCTGTGCACCGGGACCTGCGCCACGACGAACCTGGTAAGCCCGAACTATGCGAGCGCCTCGTCGCCGATATATGGATATCAGGGCGGGCTGTTGATCGGCGGCGTCCCGCAAATAAGCGCGTGGACTCAGCACGGGGGTTCGGCTGCACTCATCTATTCAGTTTCTCCGGCGGCAAACGCAGAGGTGTTCTACGCTGGGCAAATAGTCGACCAGCCCGCGTCGTATCAGAATTTTACCTTTAACTTCACGCCGCCGGCCGGCTACGCCGGACCCGTGCCCGCTGGCATCAACCACTTCCAGGGATCGGGCTTTCTCCTCGGGCCGGGGTATTCGATCCAAGCGTCGAGTCTGCTCGAGGAAAAGATCACAGCCCAACTCGGACGCGGTCTGCTGCGCATTGCGGCACTACAGAATCGGTCCTATCAAAACCAAGATTTCACAGTACCGTCCAACGGGCCTTTCAGCGCGCAGCTTTTTGGCGGCGCAAGCCTTTGTTCGACGACGCCGTGCACGGCCGCAAACGCGACACCTACCGTCTTTAACGGTGGGACCTACACTATTAGTTACCCAAAACTCGACTTCCACACACCCGGGATCGGCGTCAGCCGCGACGTACTCATGAGCTACGAAACCCTGATTGGCGACTATTTCCACGTCGGCGCCTCTTACGTGAAGTCGTACTACAACGACAGCAACCCGAACATAACCGAGGTCGTCGGTCCGCCCGTGAACCTGAACGTCTCCGCGACCACGCCGGACGCGCTTTCGGAGGGAACGAACGAGTTCCGGCTCTTTCTCGGAGGCAATCCATCTTCGAAGACGACGCTCGATCTTTCGATGTACCTCGCCAACGTCAACTATCACGTCGGCGCCGCCGTCGCGAACCCCGTCTACACCGATTCCTTCTCTTCTTACGCGGCGCCCCGTCTCGGATTCGTTTGGCGCCCGACTCCTCCACTTGCATTTCGCGCTTCGACGGGCGGCGGGTTCGCCGCGATCCCGCTCCCGATTCTGGTCGGCGGCAACGGCACACCGACCCTCAACAGCGCCGCCGGAGTCTACACGCAGACGCTTACTGCCACGAATCTCCAGCCAGAGAAGTCATTCGGGTTCGACGTCGGTGCAGACCTGAAACTGCAGGGAGGGACGCTGGTTTCGTTCGACGTTTACCGGACGAACCTATTCGGTCAACTTTACAGGACCACAACGATGACCGGAAACTTCAACGGTTTGCCGCTCTTGACCACGCAGTACGGTAACCTAGGTCAGTCGCGCTACGAGGGAGTACTTCTCGACATCCGTCACGACGTTGCTAGAGGGCTCTTCTGGTCGTTTTCAGGCGGCCTAACGCGTGGATACGTCGTCAGCCTCCCCGCCGGCTTCTACAATACGGCAACTGGTACGTGCAATGTGACGACTGGAGCGAATTGTCAAAACGTTCAGGTCATTCCCGGCATCAACTTTGATGGCGAATTCACCAGTTTCTCTCAATCGCAAGCGATCATTCCCTACGCACAAGCGCTTGGGACCCTGGGTTACCGCTGGAAAGACCAAGGACGAGTCGACGTGGTCGGAACATACTATGGAAACAATAATCCTTATATCCGACCGGCATTTGTGGAAGTAGATGGGCATCTCTCCTACCCGTTGTCGAAGAATATCGCGCTAGTCGCCACGCTCCGGAACCTCACCAACATCTATGGAGCGTCGGTCACGCCATTCGATCCCTCGGTTCTTACCGGCGCACCTACGATCACTGGGCTGCCGTACGTACTATATGGCCAGCAATATGGTCCGCGTGCGTTGATCGTAACCAGCCAATTTCGCTTCTAGGAGGTCTGGGGCGTTGAACTACTTGACTCGCCGCTGTGCGCTCGCGGCCGGCGTTGCGTGTCTCATGGCGACTCCTTTTTCGCTACTGGGCGAGACGCGAGCCGCCACAGCAGGCGGGTCACCTCCGGTTTCAGTCATCGCGGCGATGCGTACGTTTTCCCTTCGGAATGGAATTGCGCTCTCGCCCGACGGTCGCTGGGCGAGCTACACGCTCAACGCGCGGCAACGAAGCTTGGCTGAAAGTTCGAGGTTCCCGAATCGCGCCTTTGGGCCGACGGGTATGTCATTCGGCGAGGGAAGCGACGGGAAGACCCTACAAGTCGTCGAGGTTCGCTCGGGCAGGGCCGTAACGCCGATTGACGGCTCTGCTAACAGCTGGGGAGGAGCGTGGTCGCATGATGGCTCTCGCCTCGCCTTCTATTCCGACAAGGGAGGCAGCGCCGGTCTTTGGCTGTGGGATACGCGCGCGCTTAAGGCGCACCGGCTCTCTCCGGTTGTGACTCATACCTATTTCGGCCAAGAGCTGCCGGCTTGGCTTGCCGACGACAAGTCAATCTTAGTGAAAGTACTGCCCGAAGGGACGAATCTCGAAGCGATGCTGTCCGAGGCGCGTGCGCTGACGCCGCTGCCAGATCAAACCGTCGCGATCAAAGCCGACCCAAGGACGGGAGCGACGGTCAACGTTCTCGCCTACGACCCGGCAAGCGCTCAACCGGGGCCCGCGCGGAGCGCCGGCAGTGACACGCCTGCGTGGGAAAAAGTTCGTTATGGCAGTGACCTTGCGCTTGTTCGGGTTCGTGACGGCCACGTCGACCGGATAATCAGAGGCGCGCTGCCGGCATTCTATCGAGTCTCTCCCAAAGGCACGGCGATCGCCTACGCCGCCGCGCACGGTATGACGGCGCAACAAGCAGTCAAGTGCGACGTCTCGGTCTACGATCTTGCGGCCCGCAAGAACACGTCGTTGGGGATAACAACGTTAGGCTATTGTCAGACTTTCAGTTGGTCGCCCGACGGCAGTGCCGTGGCGTCGATCGGACAATCGCCGTCGGGGGCGCCCGAGCTGGTCGTCACTAACGTTGCAAGCCCCTCTGCAAAGCGCGTGGTGATCTCGCCGAAAGATCCGACGCTGGGAACGGTCACCAACGATCTTCCGCCGCTGTGGACCTACGATGGTCGGTCAGTGATCGTTGCCTCTTCGGGTGACCGATCGGTGACGGTGGGCGCCCTCAAGTCGTGGTGGCGGGTGCCGGTGGGCGGCGGCGCTGCGGAGATGTATGCGCCGATTCCAAATCACCGGATCATCCAACCGATTCCGGATTGTTCGGGGAATCTTGCGTGGTCGCCGGATGAGGGACAGTCGATTGTCTTCGCCGCTCAGAATCTCGACTCGAAAGACGGCGCCTTCTACAACGTGCGCGTCGATGGCGGATTCGTTCACAAGCTCCTCGAGCAACCGCAAGTCTTTTCGGGCTTCACGTATCACGCAATCGCGAGTTGCAACTCTGGTCGGGATCAAAGAAGGCTCTTGTACGCCGCTCAGAGTTCCGACCATCCAATGGACCTATTCTTGTTCGATTCTACGTTCGACCAACCTCACCGGCTCTCGCAGATAAATCCAGCCCTTGGGAAGTACGCGTTTGGCGAGTCAAGGCTGATTGCTTGGTCCATGCCGGACGGGCACACGCTTCACGGTGCGTTGCTTCTGCCTCCGGCGTCAGCAGCAGCTACAAAGCCGTATCCATTGTTAGTCTGGGTTTACGGAACATTTAATGGCTCCGATTTCGTCAACGCCTTCGACTGGGAAAGCGGCCCCGCATTCAACCCGCAGGTATTGGCGACTCGCGGGTACGCAGTTTTTTATCCGGACGCCCCGATCTCGAGCCACGAACCGGCTGAAGAACTGATGAAAGACGTGATTCCGGGCGTTGATCGGCTGGTGTCATTGGGGATAGCGGATCCCACCCGACTTGCAATCGCGGGGCAGAGTTACGGCGGCTTCTCAACGCTCGCGATCATCACCCGGACAGCGCGCTTCAAAGCAGCCATCGCAAGTGCCGGTCTCTCCGACCTATTCAAAAAGTATGGGGATCACCTAAGTTCCGACGGTACTGCTCCGGGTGCCAGTTTCGTGGAATCCGGGCAGCCGAACATCGGCGCAACGCCGTGGGAGAATCGTCAACGCTATATCGATAACTCACCATTCTTTGCTTTGGATAGAGTGGAAACACCGGTGATGCTCGAGGCCGGTACTGAGGATGGCGCAACCGGGACGGCGCAAAGCGATCCCGTTTTTATCGGACTCCGACGCTTACGAAAAGAGGTCGTGTACTTGCGGTACGGCGGCGAGGCACACGTGCCTCACTCGCTTCCGAACATCATCGACTTCTGGAACAGGCGCATCGACTTCCTCGACAAGCACCTCGGCGTGACGCGCTAGGTTGACGGCTCGTGCGTGACCTGATCGTAACGGCCCGGACCATCTACACCGCCGAGCCTTCGACTTCAAGTGGAACCGCGATGGTCGTTCGCGACCGGCGAATCACATACGTCGGCAACCCGGCTTTCGCCCGCGCTTCCGCGGCCACAAATGCCGCGCATGTCGATTTCGGCGACGCGGTCATCGTGCCGGGCTTCGTCGACGCGCACGCGCACCTGCTTGGGCTCGGCTTGACGATGAGCCAATTGAATCTCGTTGATTGCCCTTCGTTCGCTGAAGTCGTCTCGCGAACGGAAGCTTGGGCTCGCGGGCTGCCGCCGGGGACGTGGATTCGGGGCTACGGATGGGACCAAAACCTTTGGCCGAATCGAGATTTTCCGACGCACGATTTGTTGAGCGCCGCGCTTCCCGAGAACCCGTTGATTCTCGACCGAATCGACGGACACGCGCTCCTGGCAAATTTGCGTGCGATGCAGCTCGCCGGAGCAGACCGAGCCGCCGAATCTCCTGACGGCGGGCAGATCGTTCGCGACGCAGCGCAGGCGCCGACCGGTGTTTTCATCGACGCTGCGATGAATCTCATCCGGCGAGCCGCGCCGCGACCCTCGCACGAGGAATTCAAACGCGGTCTTCTCGCCGCAATCTCGGAATGCCATCGCCTGGGAGTGACCGGCATACACGAACCCGGCGTCGACGATGGCGCACGCTCCCTCTACGAAGAGCTGGCTCGCGATGGCCGGCTCGACCTTCGGGCCTACCTGATGCTCAACGACGACGCGGCGCAGATCGCCGCAGCCTTCGAGCGTGGGCCGCAAAACGCTCTCCACGACGGGCGCGTGTGGGTTCGCGCGATCAAACTCTATGCCGACGGCGCACTCGGGTCCCGCGGTGCCGCACTCTTTCGTCCGTACACCGATAGCCCGGACGGGAAGGGTCTATTACTGACCGACGCCGAGCATCTGGAGTCCGTGACGACGCGAGCTCTCCGTCATGGATTTCAAGTCGCGACGCACGCGATCGGAGACCGTGCCAATCGGCTCGTTCTGGATGCCTACGAGAACGCATTGAAGGCCATGCCGACCGACGACCATCGGCTGCGCATCGAGCACGCGCAAGTGCTCGCCTGCGACGACATCCCGCGGTTTCGTGACTTGGGCGTGGTCCCGTCGATGCAGACGAGCCATCAGGCGAGCGACATGGCCTGGGCTGAAGAACACCTCGGCGCCGAACGGGTCGGCGGCGCCTTCGCCTGGCGTTCGCTACTCGACACAGGCGTCACCATCGCCAACGGCACCGATTGCCCGATCGAGCCGCTCGACCCGATGAACACGTTTCACGCCGCGGTCACGCGCCAAGACGCAGACGGCAATCCGCCCAACGGCTGGCATCCCGAGCAACGCATGACGCGGGATGAGGCGCTCAAGTCGATGACCCTGTGGGCCGCGCGTGCCGGCTTCCAAGAGCGCGAACTGGGATCGATCGCTCCCGGAAAGTACGCAGACTTCGTGGTGCTGGATCGAGACATCATGAGCATCCCCCACGACGAGATCCTCAGCACCAAGGTCTTGGCGACCTACTTCGCCGGCCGCCCCGTTTACGCCGGGGGTTCCCAAGCCGGGGCCGAGGCTATCGCCGGACCACGCGGGGAAGTCGCGAAGCTTCGCTGATGAAGCGGAGGCGGTCGGCGCTGATATTGCTGTGCGCTCTGCTGTGTGCGTGTAGCGCCGGCGGCAAGCAAGGGACTGACGAAAAGACCCTGGTGTTCACCGGCCTCGCCGGCGAACCTGATTCGCTCAACCCATTGCTCTCGGCGATGTCCGACGTCGACAGCCTCAGCCACCTGTACATGTCCTACTTGCTGGAGAGCGACGATCGAGGGCAGTTGATTCCGGAGATTGCCGAACGAGTTCCCACGCAAGCCAACGGCGGGATATCGGCGGACGGCAAGACCATCGTCTATCATTTGCGGCACGGCGTCGTTTGGCAGGACGGCGTGCCCCTGACGGCGCGAGACGTCGTCTTCAGTTATCGCGCCGTCGTGAATCCCGCGAACAACGTTCCGCTCCGAGTCGGTTACACGGTGATCGAATCGGTCCAGGCACTGCGGGATGACACGGTCGTGGTGCACTTGCGCCGGCCGTTCTCTCCGTTGCTCGCGTATTTCTTTGGTCCCCAGGGCGTCGCCGCGCTTATGCCGGCGCATCTGCTCGCACACTATCGCGATCTCAATCGGGTCGCGTATAACCAAGCACCGGTCGGTTCGGGACCATTTCGAGTCGTGCAATGGCGCCACGGCGATGCGGTGACGTTCGCGGCCAACCCGTTGTATTGGCCCGGCAAACCGCGCATCGGTCAGCTCGTATTCCGAATCATTCCGGATCCGAACACGCGCCTGCAACAGTTGCAAACCGGCGAGGCCGATGCCTACTTTGACGTCGATCCCCAACTCCTGCCACAACTGAGGTCGTTATCGGGTATCCGCATCTCATTGACCCCGGTCAACGACCTTCACGTCCTCCGCTTCAACGTGCGCGATCCGATCGTCGGGGATGTACGGGTTCGCCGGGCGATTGCGATGGTCATCGATCGCCGTAAACTTATTGCGGCCGCAACGCACGGCTCCGGAATCATCGTGAACGGCGATCAGCCGAGCAACGGCTGGGCGTACGATCGCCCCTTGCAGCCGGTAACGTACGATCCGCGCGGCGCAAAGACGCTGCTCGAGAATGCTGGTTGGCCGATGCAGCCAAATGGCAGGCGCGCAAAGGGCGGGCGTGAGTTGGACTTGACGCTCGTCATCTCGCCGCAGGGCATCAACGGTTCGGCGTTGGTTGCAGTGGTGCTTCAGGAATATCTCCGCAGCGTCGGCATTGGACTCACGATCAAGCAGGTGCCTATGGGATTGCTCTGGGCACCGGCGGCAGCGGGCGGAATCCTAGCGAGCGGGCGTTACCAACTCGCGTACGACGCGTGGTGGACGCTCGGGCCCGATCCCGACGACACCTGGAACTTCGGGTGCGACCAGATACCGCCCAAGGGTGAGAACTACTACTTCTGGTGCAACCGGCAAGCCGATGCGGCGATGCAGCGCGCGCTCGCGACCTACGCTCAAGCCAAACGCACCGCCGAGTATGCCATCGTTCAGCGCGAGATTCTTCGCGACGTGCCTGAGTTCACGCTCTGGCAGGTGCAGATGCCCGACGCCTATCGGCCTCACTTGCGCGGCGTCGCACCCTCGCCGTTCGGCTCAGAGTTCTGGAACGCGTGGAGTTGGACGTTACGGTAACTTAAATAATCGAGATCATTTCTTTCGGTTTCTCGACTTTCGCCATGACGTCGAGCAGCGATTGCGCCAAGTCGTCGACGAACGGGCTGTCGACTTCGTCCATCCGGCCGGAATCGGCCAGCCTCATCAAATTGGGGTCGAGCGGCAGCCGCGCGAGCATCGGGGCGCGAGCGAGCGACGCGACCTGGTCGGCATTCGAAGGGCCGAAGATGTCGTAGCGCTTCCCGGTGTCGGGGGCGACGAAGAACGACATGTTCTCGACCACGCCTAAGATGGGACGCTTCAACTGGAAGACGAGGTTAGCGGCCTTCCGTACGATCATCGTCGCGAGCGCCTGCGGCATCGTCACCAGCACGACGCCGTCGATTGAAAACGACTGCAGCACGGTGAGCGGCGCGTCCGACGTCCCCGGCGGTAGATCGAGCAACAGAAAATCGAGTTCGCTCCAAAGCGTCTGTTCGTAGAATTGGCGAATGACGCCGGAGAGGATCGGGCCGCGCCAGACCATCGCGGTGTCTTCCTCCGGCGACAAGAGATTCGAACTGATCACTTGGATCGCCGAACGCGTCTGCACCGGTACGAAGAGCGGCGGGGTTTGGCCGTGCTGGTCGGGGACGCCGTTGGGATCGCGCTCGACGATCAGAGGCTGACGCAGGCCGAAAAGGCGCGGAATCGACGGACCGGTGATGTCGGCGTCGAGGATACCCACCCGAAGGTTCTTGCGCCGCAGGCCGACGGCAAGCATGGCGGTAACCGTCGATTTTCCGACGCCGCCTTTGCCGGACATGATCGGAACGATGTGTTTGATCTGTTGCTTGCGCGCCAGTTCCGACGGAGCTTTCTTTTGCGGTCTGCGATCATCGGGCGCGATCGTCGGGACTTGGCCGGAGCGCTTCGCCTGCGCGAGTGCGGCCAGGATCGGCTCGAGCCGTAATCCGTGCGCCGCGGCTCCCTGCTCGATCGTCTCCTTCTTGTTGACGGAGCAGCCGGAGCAGCCGAGGCCGAACGCTTCCAGGACGTTGCGCGCGATCGGCAGGTCGGCGACGAGTTCGCTAATATTGGTTTGGGGGGTGATCTCCAAGGTGGGCATACCGGAGAGACGTTCGACGCCGGAGCCTGAGTTCGATTTTTTCCGCTACGTGGCGGCTTATCTCGCTGTCATGGTCGTCGTGGCTGTGGCGCTGCGCGCGATATCTCGCTGAGCTTTGTCGAAGCGCCAACGACGTCCCGGCGGGCCTTCGACTTCGCTCGCTGACGCTCGCTTCGCTCAGGGTGACAGGGTGAGGCGGCCGCGGCCGATCTTGTAGTCGGCCATCCCGTAGTAGATGTCGAAGGTCCGATCGCCGCGTGGGTCGATCCCCGTCGGGAAAACGACGTTTGCGACCGTGCCGTGGATCTCGTCGGGCAATTCGGGGCCGAGCACCGCGTCCTTCGAGCGAAAAGGCACGCGGTCGACGTGCTCGGCATCGTGAACGATCAGACCGGCGCAGTAACGCAAAGAGAGCTCGCCGTTCTCATCCTTCATTTCGTCGACGCCGTGGATGACGGCCATCCAGCCTTCACGCACGCGCACCGGCGGCGTTCCGGCGCCGACTTTGATCGCGCCCCAATTTGCGTCGGGCAACGTGAGGCGATGGGTTTCGGCGACGGTGCAAATCTTCGAGATGTCGCTGCGTACCTGGTCGAGCGGGATGTAGCCCAGCGCGATCCCCTCGCGCTTCTCCGGCGGGAGTTTTTCCAAGAACTGGATCGCATGTTCGCGGTCGAGCGGCACGTTCAACGTCGGGCGATGGTAGAAGGCCAGCGACGTCACGCCGCTTGGCGATCTGACGGGTTCCGGGAAGAATGCCGCATCCTTGTCCGCAACTTCCTGCGCGCTTTCTTCAAAATGCAGCGGGCCGAGACGTTGCCAGACGAGTCCGTCTTCGGAATGCGCGACCGCTACTTGAGGTCCGGGCTGGCCGAAGGCGACATAGGCCATCAGATAGCAGTCGAGGATCGGAACGAACGTCACGCGCGGATCCTCGCAGCCGTAGCCTCCCGGCTGGTCGCGCAGTTCGTAGGGCTCCGACGGTTCGAGCGCGTACCCGATTTGCTCGACGTCGATCTTGCCATCCGGCCGTTCCCGGGCTCGAAACGAACCGATCCGCGAAATATTCCCCGGCGCGACCATCCGCGGATAGATTTGCAGCGACCCGTCGCGCAGGCGCGCGCACGCAGGATTGAGCACGCCGAGGCGCTCGTCGACGAGGTCCTCCGGTTTTAGAGGGATACCGATGCGCTCGAAGCGGAACTTGAGGTCGAACGAGCCGACCTGCATCACCTTGCCTTTGACCGCATGTCGATATGATACCGAATTCTCACGCAGCTTTATTGGCGGCCACCGTGCTTCGTATCCCTTCTCGCCGCTTGCGCGCCCTTGCAATGGGAGAAGAGGATGCGCTGCGCGCGTGGCTCGGCGGCGAATCGGCCTATCGCTTGGCCGAAGCTCGGCGCGACACGAACCTCGCTTTGAAACGACTCGAAGAACTCGGAGCCCGCGTCGTCTCGCTCGCCGATCCGGACTATCCGGCCGGGCTCAAAGACCTTCCAGACCCGCCGCCGTTCCTGACCGTTCTCGGGAGGCTTCCGCAATGTGGCGGCACAGCGATCGTCGGTAGCCGCGACGCCGAGCCGTCGGCCATGGATTTTGCCAGGAGGCTAGCATCGTGCGCCGGCGGACCGATCGTCAGCGGTCTCGCGCGGGGCGTCGATGCGGCCGCGCACGAAGGCGCACTTGCTTCGAACGCGCCGACGATCGCCTACGTCGGCAACGGGCTTGGAGCGACCTATCCGCCGGAGCATCGCGACCTCGAAGACCGCATCGTCGCCGCCGGCGGCGCGATTCTCTCCGAACGATTGCCCGATGAGCCCGTCGCGAAGTGGGCGCTCGCCAAGCGCGATCGGCTCCAAGCCGCGCACGCGGACGCCGTCGTGTTGGTGCAGAGTGATCCAACGGGCGGCGCGATGCACACCATGCGCTTCGCGCGCGAACTCGGGCGCAAGCGCTTTGCGCTCGAACCGCCACGAAATTCGAACGTCGCATACGCCGGGAATGCGCACGTCCTGGCCGAGGGGGCGGCGGTTCTTCCTTGGGACGCCGATGAGGCCTGCAGGCTCATTTCGAACTCGACCAAAACGTCGCGCGCATGAGCGTTCTTGCGGACGGCGCGAGTTCGCCGGTGCGCGCCGGCGCCGCCGTAGGAGGTGCGCCATTCGTGCAAAGTCACGGCAGCGGCGCGTACGCCTACGATCGCGACGGCCGCGCCTATGTCGACTACGTGATGGCGTACGGGCCCTTGTTGTTCGGTCACGCGCATCCGGCGCTGGCAGGCGGACTCGACGAGCTCGCAGCGCGAGGAAACGTCTTCGGCTCGACGCACGACGAAGAACTCCGGCTCGCCGAGCGCGTCGCCCAATGTTTGCCGTCGATGCAGCGGCTACGCTTCGTCAGCACGGGCACCGAAGCGATGATGAGCGCCTTGCGCGTCTCGCGTGCGTTTACCGAACGGCCGCTCGTTCTGCGCTTTGCCGGCAACTATCACGGTCATTTCGATGCCGCGTTGCACGACGCAGGTGCGTCGGCAGGGACCAACGGCGGCGGGCGCACCGGGATCTCGTCGGGCGTTCGTTCTGACACCGTCGTCGCGCGCTACAACGATCTCGCCGACGTCGACCAAAAACTTGCGGGTCGCGAGACGCAGCTGGCGGCGATCGCGCTCGAACCGATCGTCGCCAACATGGGGTTGGTCTTCCCCGGAGCCGGCTTCCTCGACGGCATCTTCGAGCGCGCGCGGCGTCACGGCGCGCTGGTTGTCTTCGACGAGGTGATCACCTGGCTGCGCTTAGGTCTCGGTGGCGCACAGAAGGCGCTCGGCTATACGCCCGATCTCACCGCTCTCGGAAAATGCATGGGCGGCGGTTTTCCGTTGGCCGCCTTCGGCGGGCGCAGCGACGTCATGAAGGTGCTCTCCCCCTCCGGCGCGGCGTTCAGCGGTGGAACCTTTTCGGGGAACCCTTTTTGCGTCGCGCTGGGTCATCGGGTGCTCGACCTCATCGGGCGCAGCCCCGGCATGCACGAAGCGCTGGATGCGAACGCGAGATGTCTGGCCGCCGGGATGCGCGGGATCCTCGCCGCGCGCGGCCTCGATTATCCCGTGACGCAGTACGCGAGCATGGTCGATCTCAAGTTTCGTCACGGGCCGCCCGTTCGCAACTACGACGAAGCAGCCCAATGCGATGCCGTCGCCTTTGCCGCCTATTACCACGCGATGCGGGAGCGCGGCATCTTGCTCGCGCCGTCTCCGAACGAACTCATGTTTCTCTCGACGGCCCACGGTCCTACAGAAATCGAGCGAACGCTCGAAGCGTTCGACGGCGCCCTGCACGAGATCGAGCGGAGAGACGCCGCTTCTATCCGGTGACGCTTGGGGATCGGCCCGCTGGTCGCGCTACTTCGCGCGCGCCTGTGAACCGATCCCCGGAGATGGAAGGCTTAGCCGATTAACGGCGGCCGCGATGGCCCCAATGTCCCCCGACCCAGTATCTGCCTCGCGGTCCGTTGTACCAGGAGCCCGAAATCCAAACGACTCCATACGACGGCGGTGCATAGTACGGCTCGTAGTATGGCGGCGGATAATATGCCGGCTGATAGTATGCCGGCGGACCGTAGTAATAGGCAGGCGCGGGTTGGTAGTACCCATTGACCCAAACGTAACCCGGCCGATAGTAGTGACGATAGTACGGATGGTAGTAGTGCGGGCCCGAGTTGATCCGAACGCCGATCGAAACTTGCGCGTTCGCGGTGCTGGTCGTCGCAATCGTGCCCAGTAGGACTGCCGAACAAAGTAAGAAAGCGGTGAAGATTTTTTTCATTCTGTTCCTTTCGCAGGGCGCCCGAGGAGCCCCGAGAGCGGCTCTTCCCGAGAAACGTACCCATTCTGAAGAAAGTCGTCAAACCTTAGAACCCTGGCAATAATTTAACCCGTCTCTCCCCCACGGCCGAACGGGCACTCTGTCGCGCCCTCCCTCCTTTCCGGCCTGGGCAAACCTAAGCCCACCTACCTACTTCAGCAAGTGAAGATCTGCACGGCCGCGTTGGAGACTCAAAGCGAGCTACAGACGCGCTCTCGTAAGCGCGTGCTCTCGGCCTCAAACACGTTCCGCGAGGCGGGCGCGATGCGCGCGCGCGTCTTTCAGCTTGAGCGAGGCGGTCCGACGGGTCGGTCGAGATCGTGTGAATCGCCGCCGGAGCGCGTGAGGCGCGGGAGGCGGCGAGAGTCAGGCAAGGCTTGCCACGGACGGCAAGCCGCAGACGGGGTCGAGACCGACCCGTCGGATCGTCGAGCGTCTGCGCGGAACAACGTCGAGCGTTATCGCACCGGCTCGGGGTACGCCGCGGGGCTTTTGTGCCCAGCGCCGTCCACTGCGCGTACGCCGAAAATCCAATCGTCTTTCGATGTGTTCTTGAACGTAAAACTCGTCACGTTGCCGACATTGCGCCCGTGGGTCCAGAGCGGCTCGTAGGTAGCTCGCCACACGATTTCGTAGGAAATCGCGCCGGGGACCGATTTCCACTCCAAGGTGGAGTCGTAGCCGAGCGCGCGCGTTAGCAAGTTGGCGTTTGGTGCGGGCGGCGCGGCTGCGAGCGTCGCGACGTCGGCGACGTTGAGCTGCGTGACGCGCGCCAGATAATCGAAGTCGATGAACTTTATGAGGTCACCGTACTCGATACCGTTCTCGGTCCTCAACGTCTGATGCTGATGGTCGTAGTTCTCGCTTTGCTCGACGTAGCGCGTCGCCGTAAATCCCTGATCGGTGAACGATTGCTGGTCGCCGCCGCGCAAGAACCGGTCCGTCCGCCAGATGAGGTTGACGTTCATCGATGGGACGTAGGCGGCTCCGATTTCCTTGAGAGTCCGCGCCAACTCGCGCGAAGGCGAATCGTTCTCGCTGCCGATTTGGTTGACGCGGCGTAGGGTTGCGTCCTTCGGCAGCGCTTCGCTGAATAAACGCACGTCGTTGGGCCAGGCGCGGCCGTCGTGACCGACCGAAGCGCCGACGATATCGTTGTTGACGTCGGCTTCGACCTTTGCTCCACGGTCTTTAAGCGATTTCGCGTAGTGCGCCGAGCCGAGCAATCCCAGATCCTCGCCGTCGAAACAGATGAAGACGATCGTGGCGGGAAAGTGCAGCGGAGCGAGTACGCGCGCCGATTCCAACACGGCCGAAACGGCCGATCCATTGTCGTCGGCGCCCGGTGCGTCGAGGATCGGGTCGGTGCACTTGGAGTTGCAGTCGTCGAAGTGGCTCGAAACGATGATGAGTCCACGCTGCGGATCGTCGCCCTTGAGCGTCGCGATCACGCTCGAGATCTCGACGTCGCGAGTGATTCGGTCGGTGGGCGGCTGAACGTAGGTGTCGTACGCGACGCTCAGCCGGCCGCCGCTGGACTTGCCGATGTCGCGAAACTGCGCGGCGAGCCAATCGCGTGCCGCGTAGACGCCGCGCTTCGGATTGCGGAGGGTCTCCGAATAGCCGTTGCGCGTCCCGAACGCGACCAGCCGCGTGTCGACCTCGCGCAAGCGGTCGGCTGAGACTTTCGCAACGGCGGTCGCAATCGCGGCATCGATAGCAAGTGGGCCCACCTCGTCGACCGCGATCCCGCGACTCGATACGGCCAGAACGAACAGCGTCGTCAGTGTGACGATCGCGCTCAAGCGCCGAAACATCGCCAGACCCTTACGGGAGCTATCGGGCGCCCCCTCTCATACGTACCCTCAGCCTGCTACGCGACGTTTGTTTTCGGCTGCTCCAGGTCTTCCCTGAGATGCGCGAACGTCAGCCAGCCGGCGTGGGCCGGATCGTCTCCGACGGTTGCGCGCCGATAGGCGGCGCGAATTCGCGAGACGATCGGCCACGGCGCCGGGAAAACCCGATCGTCGATGCAGGCGATGGGCGTCACCTCAACGGCGGTACCGGTGAAGAAGACTTCGTCCGCGTCATACAGATCATCGACTTCGATCGGCCCGATCTCGGCCGGGATTCCGAGATCTGCGCACAAGTCGAGCACGCTCGCGCGCGTGATCCCGTGCAGCACGTCGGCGGAACGGTCGTTGGTGCGTACCGCGCCGTCCTTGACCACGAAGACGTTTTCGCCCGTCCCCTCGGCGACTTCGCCTCGATCGTTGAGCAAGATCGCTTCGTCGAAACCGCGCCCGACGGCGTCTTGCATCGCGAGCACGGAGTTGGCGTAGTGGCCGCAGCCTTTGACCGTAGACGGCAGCGCCTTCGACGAGAATTTTCGCCAGGGCGAGATCGTCGTTCGAATGCCGTCGGCTTGCCCGGCGCCGAAATAGTCGCCGAGCGCGCGCAACGCGATGAGAACGTGCGTCGGACAGTGGAAGGCGGGCGCGAGCGAAATCGTCTTCTCGCCGAAGAAAGCCAAGGGCCGGATGTAGGCCGACTCGAGCTGGTTGGCTTCGAGCGTCTCGACGACTGCACGGCAGAGCGCCTCGAGCGAGTAGGTCACCTTGAGAGAGTAGACGTCGGCGGAGCGTAAGAAGCGCTCCATGTGCTCGCGCAGCCGGAAGACCGCCGGACCACGGGGCGTCGCGTAGGCCCGAATTCCTTCGAAGACGCCGGACCCGTAGTGGAGCGCGTGCGCGAACGGGTCGATGCTGACGTCTTCGCGGCGCGCGAGCGTTCCATCGAACCAATAGTAAGGCGCGATCTCCATGTGCTTGAGGGCGGCCGGCATCCGTTTGTCCTTTCTAAAAATGAAAGACCCCGCCGGCTCGGCGGGGTCGTCGTCTTCTGCGGTCTGCGCGAATTCTATGACGAACGAAGCCGAGCCCGAACGGTCGAGCTAATAACGACATCGACAAGAAGTCGCATGGTTTTCACGATAGGCGTCACGCTAGCACAAGCCGCGCCCGACCGTCAATGGGAGGGTCGGCCGGCTACGCGACCGAGTTGCAGACCGCGGGGCTACGCCGATAGCGCCCGATCGTGACGGCCGTACCCTTCCCGCGCAGCGAGTCGATCGAGAAGATGTCGCTGCAGCGCCGCATGATCGCGAGGCCCCGGCCGCGCTCGGCGTCGCAGTCCGGGAGGTCGGGGGGGACGCCCGGCTCACCGGCAAATCCGACGCCGGCGTCCCGAACGAGCGCGACGACGCGGTCCTTGCCGATCCGAACGTCGATCTGGACGGGTGCCGCCGAATTCGCATGCTCGATCGCGTTCGCCAGAGCTTCGCCGATCGCGGTAACGAGGTACGCAATATCGTCGTCGGAGACGCCCTCGGAGCGTGCGAAGGCGACGATCCGCTCCCGCGCGACTCGGCAAAAATCAGACTGCGGCGGGACGCGGAGGATTAGATTCGGGGCTGCCATGGACCACATAAAGGTATGCCCGCCCCGAAGAAGCCCGAAACGAGTAAGTGCGGGGAAGGCCGGCAGCCCTGGCGTCCGCCCGGTTGGCGTCGGCTGAAGCGGCAGGGCCCCTCGCGGGGCGAAGGATGAGCCATCCCTAGCTACTTCGTCTATGTTCTGACCTGTTGTGATGGGTCGCTCTACGTCGGCTGGACGACCGACGTCGAGGCGCGCCTGGCGGCGCATCGACGGGGCGCCGGTTCGCGCTACGTGCGCTCGCGGCTCCCGGTCGAGCTTCGCGCGGCCTGGGAGGTCCCCGATCGAGGGGCGGCCTTGCGCGAGGAAGCTCGCTTTCGCTCGCTGTCGCGAGCTCAAAAGCTCGCCGCCTTGCTTGGGGAGAGGTTCCCGCGGGCCGGCCGCGCAACGTGCCGCCCGACTAAATGAGGGAGATAATGCCGACCAATACGCCGCCGACCGGAGCCGAACTCGACCAGCTCGCGAGCGAGGCCGAGGGCGTCCACGCTCGGATTCACACCAAGAAGGGCGACATCGTCTTTCGCTTTTACCCGCACGAGGCGCGTCAGCACAGCGCGGCCTTCATCAAACTCGCGCGCGCCGGATTTTACGACGGCCTGAAATTCCACCGCGTCGAGCCGGGCTTCGTCATCCAGGGAGGCTGTCCGCAAGGGACCGGGACGGGCGGTCCGGGTTACAACCTCGACGCAGAATTCAGCTCGCTCCCGCACGTCGAGGGGACGGTCGCGATGGCGCGCGCGGGTAATCCGAATTCCGCCGGTTCGCAGTTCTATATCTGCCTCGACGACGCACGTTTTCTCGATCACCAATACACGGTTTTCGGTCAGGTTACCGAGGGACAGCAGGTGGTCGATTCAATCAGAGTCGGCGACGTGATGGAGACCGTGACGATCGAGCCGAGCTAGGAGTCCTAGGCTTCCTAGCGGCTTGTTAACAGTCGTCCATCCCGCGCTCGACGACGCCGTGTACGGCGCGGGCGACGGCGCGGATTGCGCCGAGTCCACTGGCGTAATTTGAAAGTTGTTTGGTAAAGACGGTGAGAACGTACGGTTCGTCGCCGTACGGATCGACGATCGCGACGTCGTTGCGCACGAAATCGACTTCGCCCGTCTTGTTTGCGATGCGAACGCCGCGCGGCAGACCTCGCGCGATTTTGTCGCGATCTTCCTGTCGGACCATGAGGTCGATCATAGCGCGGCACGAATGGGGCGACGCAACGGTCCGCAAGGCTTCGTGCGAACCGCGTTCGATCGCGTAGAGCAGCTCGCCCAAGTCGCGCGGCGTCGTCAGGTTTTCGCTATGCCGAACGATCGCAGCGTAATCGAGGAAATGCCGCTTGAGTTGCGTGTGCGCAAGGCCTGCTCGATATGCGCTCGCCTTGATGCGGGAGAAGCCCAGCAGCGTGATCAGCGAGTTGGCCGCGGTGTTGTCGCTGGCGACGATCATCGCCTCGGCGAGGTAGCGAACCGAATAAGCATCGCCGGGCCTCGCCCCCACGAGAAAATGTGTGACCCCGACCATGTCGTCCGCGCGCAGCCGAACTCGGCGCGTAAGCAACTCGGGGTCGCGTTCCGCCGCTTGATAGAGTGACATCAAGATCAGCACCTTGATGGTCGACGCCGCCGGGAACTGAATGTCCGCGTTATAGGCCAGCATCGGTGTGGCCTTGCCGAGTCGGCGTGCGTATGCGCCGAGAATACCGCTGGACCTCGCGGCAATCGAGTCGACGACATAGTGGAGATTTGCCGCCGAAGCCGGAAGCGGAATCGATGCCGCCACCGCGCCTGCGACAAACGCGCCGCGTTTCACTTGCCGCGGGTACGAACGAGGAGTCGCCGATTCCTCGCGAACAAGCGCGCCTCATGAGGTTTCTGGGTCTTTTTTCCCACGCGGCGCTGACGGTGGTATTGCTCGGTGCATCTTCCGTGGCGCACGCAGCGTCGCAGCCTTCGCTTGCGGGAAAGCTCTTCGTCGTCGATTCCGGTCACGGCGTACGCTATCCCGACGGAAGCCCGCTCAACGTCGGCGCGGTGGGGCCCGACGGCGTCGAGGAGATGAAAGTGACGCTCGCGATCGCCGAAGATCTCGCACGTCGCCTGCGGAGTGCCGGTGCGCGGGTCGTCCTGACCCGTTCTTTCGCGCATCCGTTCCGCATCGCGACCGACCGCCGCAAGGACAATCGCGCGCGCGCCGCGCTCGCCAATCGTCTGGCCGCGACGGCGTTCATTTCGGTGCACGCCGACGGCTCGCTCGACCGCACCAAACGCGGTACGAGCGTCTTCTGGTTGCGGCCGAACTCGGCGAGTCTCGCGCGCGCGGTTCGCGCGCGACTCGCACCGCTCGGCCTGGGCGAGTCGGAGTTTCGCACGCGCGATCTCGCGGTGACGAGCGAAGCCGTCGTCCCAGCGGTACTCGTCGAGGTCGGCTTCGTCTCGAATCCGACGCAGGAGCGGCTGCTCGCGAAGCCCGCGTTTCAAGAACGCGAGGCGCAGGCGCTCTTCGATGCGATCGCGCAAGTCTTCGGCTCGTGAGCAAGACGCCGTTGGTTCCGTCCGACCTTTATCGGCTGGCGCTGCCGAGCGACCCGCAGTGCAGTTCGGACGGCCGGATCTTTTTCGTGATCTCGAAGCCGGATGAAGCCTCCGATGAAGTGCAGACGACGATCTGGTGCGGCCGGCCGGGCGCCGCGTCGACGCCGTTTAGCGCCGGGACTCGAGACAAGCTGCCGCGGATAGCGCCTGATTCGGCGCACCTCGCTTTCGTCGCCGATCGCGGCGACGGGAAAAAAGTCTATGTGATGCCGCTTGGGGGCGGCGAAGCGCGCGCGCTGACGCCGAAGTACGACGCGATCGTCGCGCTCGCGTGGGCCCCCGACGCGCATCGGCTAGCGTTCGTAGCAACGGCTCCCCACGAGCCTGCGAGCGCGCGTATCGCGCACGACGAAAAAAGCGGCGCGCGCCACATCCGTGCGCTTCCGTTCAAGAGCGATGAGGACGGTTTGCTGGACGGCCGCCGTAAGCATCTCTTCGTTGTCGACATCGCGGGCGGCGAGCCGCGCCGGATCACGTCGGGCGACTTCGACGTCGGTGGTCCGGCGTGGTCGCCGGATGCGACCCGCGTCGCATACTCGGCGCAGGTCGGCGTGCCGGAGGATTCGTTCGTCGGCGACATCTTCGTCGTGATCGCAGAACCCGGCGCGACGCCGTTCAAGCTCACCGATTCCCAAGGTCCGATGCAGCTCCCGGCGTTTTCGCACGACGGCCACGACGTCGCGTTCGTCGGCCACCTGCACGGCGACGACGTCGGTGGACGCTTCAACACCGAGTTGCTGATCGTTCCGGCCGAAGGCGGCGCCATCCGCTCGTTGTCGGCCGGGCTCGACCGTCCCGTTACCGACGTGTTGTTGTGCGACGTGCGCGGAGCCGGCGGTCAACAGGCCCCGATCTGGTCGGCGGGTGACACCGAGTTGTTCGTCCCGCTGTCGAGCGAAGGAGCCTGCTCGATAGCATCGTTCGCGCGCGACGGCTCGGCTCACCACATCGTCGTCGGCGGCGAGCGGGACATCTTCGGGTTTTCGCGCGCAAACGACGGGACGCTTGCGCTCGTCTATTCATCGCCGCTCGTTCCGAGCGAGATCGCCTGCGTCGATCCGTACGGCAACGAAGAACCCGTCACCGACTGTAACCCATGGCTTTCCGAACGCTCGCTCCGCGAGCCGAAGCGTGCCCGCCCGCCGGCCGGCGACGGCGTCGCGCTCGATCTTTTCATCCTGGAATCCGAGCGCGCGCAGAACGCACCGTATGTCTTGCAGGTCCACGGTGGTCCGCACTTCGCGTACGGCTTCGCGTTCAGTTTGGAGTTTCAAGTGATCGCGTCCCACGGCATCGGCGTCGCGTACGGGAATCCCCGCGGCAGCCAAAGTTACGGGCATGCCTACGCGAACGCGATCACCGGCGATTGGGGTGGCCGCGACGCCGCCGACGTCCTTACGTTGCTCGACGCGGCGGAGGCGAGTGCAAGCATCGACAAAAAACGGATCGCCCTTGCCGGCGGTTCGTACGGCGGCTTCATGACGACTTGGCTGCTCGGCCACTCGGATCGTTTTGCAGCCGGCATCTCGATGCGCGCCGTCAACGATTTCGTCAGCGAGGTCGGGGCGGCCGATCTCGGCTGGTTTCTCGAGCGCGAGGTCGGCGCGCCCTGGGACGACGGCGGCCGCCGCTTGTTCGAAAACTCACCGATGCGCAACGCCCACAAGATCGACGTCCCGCTGCTGGTCGAACACTCGGAGCGCGACTATCGCTGTCCGATCGATCAGGGCGAGCAGCTCTTTACGCTCTTGCGCCGCCTCGGCCGCAAGCAAACCGAATTCGTCCGCTTCACCGGCGACGGTCATGGTCTGTCGCGCACGGGAAAACCGCGCAACCGCATCTTACGCTTGCGCGCGATCGCGCATTGGCTCATCCGTCACTTGAAGCCGCACGGCATCGCGCCGGTCCCCGACGAGGCCGGCTCGCTCTTCAACCCGCTCCCAACGGAGAACTAATCCAGTCTTGTCATGCCTGAGCGAAGGTGCGAAGGCGTGTCATGCTGAGCGAAGCGAGCGCAGCGAGTGAAGTCGAAGCACCGACGGCGCTTCGACTCCGGCCCTTCGGGCCTCCGCTCAGCGTGACAGAAGAGACAAGCTCAGCATGACTGCAAAGCCCTGCTAACTACCCGTGCCCTGATAGCGGTTGAGGCCGGTGCGCCAGAACGCGTAGCCGAGGCCGAACCAAACGAGCCCGACGACCGGCGTCAGCAAGCCGATTTGCGGCGAAAGTGAGAGTGCGTTGTCGTGCTTCTGCAAGAGAAACGTCGCCGGGAAATAGTTCATGAACGCAAAGGGGAGGACGAAGGCCAGGATCACGCGGACGGCGCGCGTGTAGATCGAGATCGGGTAGCGCGTAAAATCCTGTTCGAGCGACATCACGACCCAGCGCAGCGTGTCGATGCGGATGACCCAGAAGGCGAGCGTCGCGATCATGAGCTGGATGCCGAAGTCGATCAGCGCGCCGCCGACCATCACGAGCGGCACGAAGAGCGCGTAGGTAAGATCGACGCGCACGCCGCTGTAGACGGTGGCGAAACCGAAGAAGATAAACGCGAGGATCAATTCGTCGGGCCAGATCTGCTGCGGGGTCGTCATCGTCTGAAAGAGCGGGTCGAGCGGCCGTACTAGGAACCGGTCGAAGCGCCCTTCGCGCACCATGTTCGGCACGTCGCCGACGGTGAAGAAGAAGGTGTTGTGAAAAGCGTGGCCGAGCATCCAGAGGCCGTAGAGGACGGCCATCTGCTTGAAGTTCCAGCCGTTCATCGACGGGAATTGATGCAACGTCACCCACAGGGCCGCGATCGCCGTCGCGTGGTAGATGATCGTGAACCCGAACCACATGAAGAAATTAGCACGATACTCGATCATCGTCAGCAGATTGATCCGCCAGTACTGAACGTATGCCGCCAGACTCACCGCACGCGAATTCCATCGAGCGCCGCCGCCTCCCCGTCGTCGCGCCGTATCGGCTCGATCTGACGGCCAACGTCTTGCGCCGGCTTTCGAGCAACGTCGTCGACCGGTTCTCCGCCGACGGAGCGTATTCTCGCGCGCTCGACGGCTTCTCGACCCCCGTCGTCGTGACGGTTCGGCAGAGCGCGGCGGATGCGCTCGAGGTCGAACTCGACGCGCCGCCGGGCGAATCGGAACGTGCGCTCGCGCTGGTGAGCCGCATGCTCGGCGTCGATCGCGACATGCGCCGGTTCGACCGCCGCGCCGCGAAGATACCGTGGCTACGTGCGCTCGCCAAGAGGATGCGGGGCGTCAAGCCGCCGCGCTATCCCACGCTGTGGGAGGCTTGCGTCAACGCCGTCGTCTTCCAGCAGATCAGCCTTTTCGCGGCCGCGGCAATTCTGCAGCGCGTGATCGAAGCGCTCGGCATTGCGGTCGTGCACGCCGGCGATCGGCTCTATGCGTTTCCGACGCCGCAGGCGATGCTGGGCGCGAGCGACGAGACTCTCGCACGTACGGGGCTCAGTGTTGGAAAATATACGACGTTGAAGCGTGTCGCCGATGCGATCGTTAGCGGGACGCTCGACGAGGCGATGCTCGAAGAACGTCCGAGTCCTGATTCTGCCGCGCTGCTCACGGCGATCAAGGGCATCGGTCCCTGGACGGCTGCCGTCATCTTGCTGCGCGGTCTCGGCCGCCTCGACGCCTTCCCAATGAACGACTCGGGCATCGCTCGCGGCTTGACGCGACTAAACGCCGGCGCGGTCGACCTCGACGCGGCGCTCGAGATCCTCGGCGATCAACGCGGGATGCTCTACTATCACGTCTTGCTTTCGTGGCTCGACTCCCGCGGCGAGCTTCCGAAGTGACGCACATCTTCCAAACCAACTGCTGCATCCTTGCCACGCTTGCCCGCTCGGCGATCCTGGGGAACCAGAGCAACCACTTATGGGTTATGAGGAGCCAATGGCTACCAAGACCGCTTCGCAATTTCAAATCCAGCGCGCCAACGAGCGCGCATTCTTCGACCAGGGCTGGCTGCAGACGTACCATTCATTCAGTTTCGCGGATTATGTCGATCCCGCGAACGTCAACTGGGGCGCGCTGCGCGTCTTCAACGACGACGTGATCGCGCCGGGCCAAGGCTTCGGCGCGCATCCGCATCGTGACATGGAGATTCTGACATACGTTCTCGAAGGCGAGCTCGAGCACAAGGACAGCATGGGGAATACCGGCGTGATCAAGCCGGGCGCCGTGCAATACTTGAGCGCCGGTACCGGAATCGTTCACTCGGAGTACAATCATTCGAAGCAGCATCCGGTCCATCTGGTGCAGATGTGGGTACTACCCCGCGCGCGCAATCTGGAGCCGCGCTACGGGCAAGTCGATTACACGCTCGAGGATCGCCACAACCGCTGGCTGCCGATTGCATCCGGTCAGAGCAGCGTCGAATCGAAGATCGCGATCTGGCAAGACGCGACCTGTTACGTCGCCCGTCTCGAAGACGCCGCGCTCTCGCACGAAATCCCTTTGGGCCGTTTTGCTTTCTTGTTCGTCGCAAACGGCAACGTGCACGCCAACGGCGAGAGCCTTCATAAAGGAGACGCCGTCCGGACCGCGGGGCCGCTCGCGCTCGCCCTGCGCGGCTCCGGCGAAGTGGTTCTCTGGGACGTCCCACCGCTTGGACCGGGACGCTAACGGCCTCGGCATCCGGTGCGTTATATGCTCTACATAAGCCCCTGAGTCGCTCTGCAGGCGGGTCAGTCTGCTTATGCTGGAGGTGCTCATGAAGAACCGTGTCGCTCTGATGGCGAGCCTGGTATGTTTCCTTGCTTCAGTCCTGCCCGGCGCCGCCGCCACGCCGGCGCCCTCGAAACCTCGCATGACGCCGGGGTTGGAGGTAAATATGGCGCTGAGTTTTGCGATGCAAATGTGTCCGCCCGCCGGCGCAAAATACCCGATGGACTACGTCGTGTGGGTCATGCCCTCAAATAAACTGAAGTACTACGCGCCGATCGGCACGATGGATTACAGCGCCGTGATGGAAACGAAGCAGTTCGGCTGTCTGGATGGCGTAAGGAAAGCAGGTTACCAAGAACTGAAGTAGAGCGTGGGATTCGCTCTGCCCTGAGCGAAACGTCCCGCCGATGAACTGGGGCACGCTGGCGGCTTTCGCGTTGCTCGAACTGACGCTGTGCTTGATTCCGGGTCCGGCAGTCTTGCTGACGTTGTCGTATGCGTTGCGGCGCGGGACGCGCGGCGGGCTCGCGGCAGCGAGCGGCATCCTCGCCGGCAACACGCTCTATTTCATCCTCTCGGGACTTGGAGTCGTCGCGCTGCTGCTGGCCTCGTATCGCGTCTTCACGGTTCTCAAGCTGGCCGGTGCGTTGTATCTCGCCTTTCTCGGTTTACGCGCGATGTTTGCGCGTCACGGCATCGCACCCGATCCGTCCGCAATACAGCGCGGCGAGAGCGGCCGCGCTTTCGGCAGCGGCTTCATCACCCAGGTCTCCAATCCGAAGGCGATCGTCTTCTTCGCGGCGATCCTCCCGCAGTTCATCGATCCCCGCGGCACCATTTGGCTTCAACTCGTGATTCTGACGCTGGCATCGGTCGCGATCGAGCTAGGCGTTCTCACCGGTTACACGCTGGCGGCGGACCGCTTGCGACGCAGGGCCGCCGCCGAACGCGCCTCGCTCTGGATCGAGCGCGCCGGCGGCGCGATCCTGATCGGCATCGCTGCGCGCATCGTGCACGAGCCGCTGGCGGGAAGGCCATGAACATCGAGGCCGCGGCGGCCTATGCGGCTAAGCACGGATTGCACGCGCTGATCGTTTCACACGAAGGCAAGACGATCTTCGAAAAATACGGCGCCGGCTTCGATCGCGCCAAGCCGCACGCACTGTACAGCGGTACGAAGAGTTTCTGGGGCGTCCTCGCGGTTGCAGCGGAAGACGACGGCCTGCTCGATCTCGACGAACTCGTGATGCGCACGCTCCCCGAATGGGTGAACGACCCGCGCAAGTCCCACGTCACCTTGCGTCACCTACTCCAGCTGACGAGCGGAATCGGCTTCGGCGGTCTGGGCACCGCCGTGCCGACCTACGCCAAAGCCATCGCGTCGCCGCTCGTGAGCGAGCCGGGTCAAAAATTCACGTATGGCGGGGTTCCGCTGCAAGTCTTCGGCGCCGTGCTCCAGCGCAAGCTCCATCGCCGTAGTCCGTCGCCGCACGCGTATCTGCAAGAACGCATCCTCGATCCGCTTGGGTTGAAGATCGCAACGTGGCGCAAATTGCCCGACGGAACGCAACCGTTGCCGACCGGCGCTTTTGTCGCCGCCGGCGAGTGGCTCAAATTCGGCCGGATGATCTCGACCGGCGGGACCTACAAAGAGAAGATCGTGCTCCGGCGCGGTTCGCTCGAACGATGCTTCCAAGGCTCGACTGCAAACCCGCGCTATGGCCTGTGCTTTTGGCTCAGCCCGTTTCCCTCGCATCCCGACCTCGTTTATGCGAGCGGTTCGGAAGGCCAAGCGCTCTACGTCTCGCCGAGCGAAGGACTGGTCATCGTGAAGTTTGGCGACTCGCGCTCGTACAAGCACGAAGCGTTCTTGCGCGCGCTCTTCGGCGTCGCATCAACTGCCGGTCCTGCGAAGCGCCGACGCGAGAAACGCGGCGCGAAGCTTCAGTCATCACGCTGAGCGACGGCGGCCTTCAGGGCCTCTGCATGTAACGGTCGGCGCCGAGGTCCTCAAAGAGACGCGCTAGACTCGGCAGACCTTCTCCGAAGGTCGGATGGATGCCGACGAAGTCGTCGAGTTGGCGCCACGTTGCACCGAGTTCGATCGCGAAGGCGAGCACGTGGACCAGCTCTCCGGCTTCGTACCCAACCATCGTCGCGCCGACGATGCGATCGTTTGACGTATCGACGACGAGGCGATAGAAGCCGAGCTCGAGATCCCACTCTGCCGCCCGCGCGACGTCTGCGAGTTGCAACGTCACCGAGCGCGCGGCAATGCCTTTGGTCTTCGCTTCCTCTTCGGTCAATCCGGTGCGCGCAAGCTGCGGTTCGGTGAACGTCGAGTACGAGAGGACGCGGTCGTCGCGTTTGCGCGGTTTTCCCGCGAAGGTCGACTTCAAGCGTCGAAAATCTTCCCACGAGACGTGCGTGAACGCCGGCTGCCCCGCGACGTCACCCAGCGCATAGACACCGGGACACGTCGTCTGCAAGAAGTCGTCGGTTTTCACGTAACCGCGTTCCAACTCGACCCCGGAAGCGGATGCGTTGAGATCCGACGTGTTCGGGGTGCGGCCGGTCGCGACCAAGAGTCCGTCGGCCTCGAGCGTCCCGCCGTCCGATAAGTCGACGCGATGCGTTCTCCCGTCGTGCGTGACGCGCTTCGCCCTCGCCTCAAAACGCAACGTCATCCCATCGCGCTGGAAGCTCGTTTGCAAAACGGCCGACGCATCCGGCTCCTCGCGCTCCATCACGCGCTCGGCCGGCGTCAAGACCGTGACGCGGCTCCCGAGACGATGCGCGCCCTGGCCGAGTTCGAGTCCGATGTACCCGCCGCCGATGACGATCAGCCGAGCCGGCAGCGTCTCCTGGTCGAAGAAGTTATGGTTCGTGAAATACGGAACGTCGGTCAAGCCTTCGATCGGCGGCTGCGCCGCCGTCGTCCCCGTGTCGATGACGACTCGGGCGCCGCGAATCTCGCGATTCCCGCCGCGCACGGTCCGCTCGCCGACGAACGCCGCGCTCGCGCGGACCAACTCGACGCCGGCCTGCTCTAGTTTGGGCGCGATGCCGTCGTGCCACTCGGCGACGATATCCCGCACGCGTTTCATGACGGCACGCTGGTCGACGCGCACCTCGGCTTCGACGCCGAGGTTTTTCGCCAGCCGCGCCCGGCCCGCGTTGTGCGCCGACGCGAGGAACGCCTTCGACGGCGTGCAGCCGTAGTTGACGCAGCTGCCGCCCAATTTGTCGCGCTCGAACAGGACGACGCGCTGCCCGCTCTTGGCCGCATCGACGGCGAGGGGAACGCCACCCTGCCCGCTCCCGATGACGACGAGATCGACTTCTTCAACGGCCATAATTATTGTGCCCGGTTACGTCCGGAACGTGGAGAACTTCCTGCTGCTGCGCCCGACTTAGGGATCCGATGCTAGTGCATCAGTTGTGGATGACGTCGAGTGAGGAACCGCTCGTGTACAACGTCAAGCACGATTTCTCGGTGAAGGCGTTGAAGTTCTCCTCCGCCCCATACAGAACAAAACCGAAGTTCGGGCCATAGGTCCAGCGCTGAACGTATGAAGTCACGTCGATATCGGCATCGGGACCGCTGGTGCTTCTCGCCGTGGTGGCGCCGGATCCCGCGATCCAATCGCCATACTGCCACCAGCGATCGATGCCCGCGCTGATTCTGGTCGCGCACGACGTATGGTGGTCGACTGCGAATTTACCGAACTCGATGGCCGCGCCCGTGTACGCGTTATTGACATGCAAGTGCAGCACGGCCTTCGTAACGGTCTTTCCCGAAAGCTTCGAGAGATCGAACAGAAGCCCCATCCGGTAGACGACGTTATAAAATGAATCGCCCGTAAGGGCCTTCGAAGTTTGATCGGTGAATCCGACACCGAGATCATCGCTGCCACTCTGCATATTCCCGTTCGAGTTCCGCTGAAAGCTGGACCGCTGGTTGGTCGGGTTGAACGAATCGGTCTTCTGAATGAACTCGCTGCCGATGCACGCCTGGGTGCTATCAGTTGACTCGCCCGCCCTTGCGCTATACGCGGTCACGGCGTAGCAGCGGCCGTCAAATAGATCTTGTCTGCCGATGACGTTTCCGGTGCGCGATTTGTCCGGATTCGTTGGGAGCAGGTCGTGCAGGCCCGAGTCAACGCGGTAGAGGTGATAGCCGTCGAAGCACGTGTTGCAGTTCCCGCCGTTCCACACAAGCGCGAGCGTGCCGCTCGACGGCCCCAGGTTCAGACAAACGGTATTTCCGACCGCTGCCGACCCCATGTGCTGCGCGCAAACCGTTGGATCTTGCGTCGCCGCCATGCCCGTGGGCGGATTCGGTGGGGGGACGGGCCCTATCGCAGTCTTTATAAGAGGGGCGGGGGTTGGGGCTACCGTGATGGCGCTCTTGTGCGGATTCGTTGTCAGCGTTATCTCAGCGTTTCGAATAGCGACCGAAATCGGTTTCGCGCAGGTGACCGAGAAATCGACTGGCTTTGAAACCGTTTGGTTCGCCAAGCTGGGGCCAAAGTCGGCGGAGACCAGTTCGGCGTAATTCAACTTGCTCTTATCCGAAGAAGTCGTAATCGGAACCGCATATTTTACCTTCAAGACGACACCCGGTAGCGGCATCACGAGGGTGAACTTCTCGGTCTCCCGATAGACGTCGTCGATTTTCACTCGGAACCAATACTGAAAGGGCGGGCCGAACGGACGGCCGGAGATGGCGCCGTCGAGTTCGAGCGTGAGGGGGCAGGCGACGTTCTGGGTCGGCGTCTGTATCGAGATCAAATTCACGCTCGCGGCCCGCGCCGGCATGGCGCTTACACCCAAAGCGAAAACTACGGCGACGAAACCGTTCATCCAAAGCTTCATGGATTACTTTCTTTCTAGATTTGCGCGCACCATGCGACGTGCGAGCGGCTGCGGCTCATCTGCGCGGAGCATCAGTAGTGGGCGACGTCGAGTGAGGAACCGTTCGTGTACCACGTTTCGCACGAGTTCTCGGTGAAGGCGGTGAGGTCTTCGGCTCCGTACAGGACGAAGCCAAAGTTGGGGTTGTGCGTCCAGCCCTGCACGAGCGCAGTCACGTCCACTTCGACGTCGGGACCGCTGCTGTAGCTCGCGGCGACCCCGCCAGGTTCCCCGCTCAGATCGCCATACTGCCACCAGCGATCGATGCCGGCACCGATTCGGGTCGCGCACGACGAGTGGTAATCGGTGAAGTATGAACTGCCGGTAATCGCATGGTCGACGTGCAGATGCAGCACGGCCTTGGTAACGGTCTTGCCTGAAAGTTTCGAAAGATCGAACAGCAGCCCCATCCGGTTCACGACGTTCGAGGAAGAGTCACCCACGGGGAGCTTCTCGGTCGTGTACTTGAACCCGACGATGAGCTGCGAAGGGTTTGTACCGGCCGGACCTCCTGCCGCCGGAGACACCGCTCCGGCAAACCCCGTACTAGAGACATGGTACCGGTGGCTAGAGCTTTGATTGGTCGGGGAGAACGACTCGGAGACTTGAACTTGGCCGCCGCCGATGCAGGCGGGACTACTGTCGGCCGATTCCAGCTTGCCCTGATACGCGGTCACCATGTAGCAGCGGCCTACGAACGGGCCGTCCTCCTTGGCGAAGATCGTCCCCGTGATCGATTTGTCGGGTTGCGTTTGAAGGAGATCGCGGCGTCCGGAATCGACGCGGTAGAGATGGTAGCCGTCGAAACACGTATCGCAGTTTCCGGTGCTCCAGATGAGCGCGAGCGCGCCGGTCGACAGCCCCGTTTGGCAAATAAGTCCAACGATCCACCCCATGTGCTGACTACAAACTTGCGGGTCTTGGGTCGACGCCATCCCTTTAGGAGCGTTCGGATAGACGGTTATAACACCGAAAAGGGGCAGGGCGGTGGGAGCGGCTTTGGCGGTCGCGCGAAGTGGGTTCGGGCTCGGCGACGGCGACGGCAAGCTCATCGCGGCCGCGGCTGCCCGATACCCGCTCGACGGACGGCAGGTCACGAAGTACTTGACCTGCGTCGAGGTCGTCGGCTTCGCTTGACCGGCGAGATCGGCGGCGTCGAGTTCGACGATGTTCGTGGTCATCTGGTCGCTCGAATTTGCGATCGGTAGCGAATACGTGACGGAAGCGACCCCAGTCATCGGCATCACCATCGTCGTCTTGGGCGTCACGCTTTCGACGCCGTTGACCAAGGTCGTGAACCAGTACTGGAACGGGGAGTTTGCCACGCCGACGACGGTGCCGTTGAATTGAACCTTCAGCGGACAAAAGGCGGTCACGGGATTGTTGGCAACCGTGAGTTGGGCGAGATATGTCGCCTGCGCGGGGGCGGTGAGAGCAGCGAGTAGCGCCGCAATTGCGGTCATGCAAAAGATGAGCGCGACAGCTCCGAAGTGGAGAAGCCCGGTCTTCATAAATGGGTCGAACCAGTTCAGGTCTGCTGCGCTGGGCAACGCCGGAATCACCGGCTACTCTAAGCAAACTGTGGGCGGATGGCAGTTAACGTCGGCTCTCGCGCGCGTGGCAGGCCTGGTCAAACGGGAGGGGGCGGTTCGCCACCGATACTTCAGACGTTGACTTCCGACCAGGCTTATCCTCTTTTCGGAGAGTCGGCCGTCGGACTTTATCCTCCTTGCACGACGACGCGTCGCTCTGCCAAGCGCCAAATCACGAACGAACACAGGGCGAAGACGGCGAGCCACCCGACTTGCGCGGCGAAGGCCGTTCCCCACTGCGAACGCGGCAGCGTACCGATGTAGATCTGCAACGGGGTCGAGTAGATCGCGGCAAAGGGGAGGCTCTGCGCGATCTGGCCCAAGACGCCGGGGAAAAATGCGAGCGGCAGAATCTGTCCGCCGAGCAGATCCGAGGCCCAACGCACCATAAGCTGAATCGCGAACGTTTCGAGCGTCCAAAAGGCGACGACGTTCATCAAGAAGTTGAGGAAGAAATTTACCAGGTAGCCGAGGACGAATGCGACTGCAAAGGCCGCCAGAGTGTCCGATGACGGAACGTCCACGTGAACGAGCAAAAGCGCCAGCAGCAGCGATGGGACGACCGTGAACGCTGCGAAGAGCGTCATGCCCAGCCCGTCGCTGAAGAAGTAGAGCGGCAGGCTGATCGGTTTCATGAGATCGGTCGCAATCGTCCCCTCGCGAATCTTCTCGCGGATCGCGCGCGTCCCATCGACCTCGAGGATCAGCGACATCAAGAGCGCGACCGTCGCGTAAGTGATCATCGCGTGCAACGGGATGTCGGGCGGGGCGGCGTTTTGGGCGTAGAGCGCGGTCCAGAGCGCACGCAGCAGATAGACGCGGAGAACGAGCGAGCCGATGGCGGTCAGGACCTCGACTCGATAGGTCGCTTCGCGCGAAAACGCCTTGCGCGCGAATTCGACGTACGGCTCGACGCGTTCGGCGAAGGTCACCGAGTCGCGGGCTCCTCGGGCGGCGGCGCGGCGTAACCTTCCAGGTAGATGCGCCGGATGATCGACTCGAGCTCGGGCTCTTCGATCGAGACGTCGGTGATGCTGTATTTTTCGGCGACGCGGCGAATCAATTGATCGGCGCTGGTTTCGCGCCGGTCGAAACGCAGCCGCACCACGTTCGCTTCGCGCGAGACGACTTCCGCACCGTCGACCGAGACGTCTTGGGGTTCGGTCAGTTGAACGACGAGCGTCCGATGCGTCCCGTATTGTTCTTTGAGCCGCTCGATCTCGCCGTCGTAAACGAGCCTGCCATGGTCGATCAACAGGATGCGGCGGCACAGGCGTTCGACATCGATCAGGTCGTGCGTCGTCAAGATCACGGTCGTCCCACGCTCGGCATTCTCGCGCGCGATGAACGTACGGATCGCCTCTTTGGCGACGACGTCGAGGCCGATCGTCGGCTCGTCGAGATACAGGATTTTCGGATCGTGCAGCATCGCGGCAGCGAAGTCGCCGCGCATCCGCTGCCCGAGCGAAAGTTGGCGCACCGGCGTCTGCAGAAACTCACCCATCTCGAGCATCTCGGTGAAGCGGGCTAGGTTGTGGCGGTAACGCTCGCGCGGCACGTTGTAGATCGCGCGTAGGAGTTCGAAGGACTCGATCAGCGGGAGATCCCAATAGAGCTGGCTGCGTTGCCCGAAGACGACCCCGATGTTGCGCGCGTTGCGCCGGCGTTCGCGGTACGGAACGAGCCCCGCGACGATCACCTCGCCGGAAGTCGGCACGAGGATTCCGGTGAGCATCTTGATCGTCGTCGACTTCCCGGCCCCATTTGGTCCTATGTAGCCGACCAGCTCGCCGGCTTCGAGCGACATCGTTACGCCCTCGACCGCCACGCGGTCGATGTGTTCGCGCGAGAGCAGCGTCCGCAACGCGCCGATGGCGCCGGGATGGCGTTTGACCGCACGAAAGACTTTGCGTAATTCGCGCGTCGCGATGATCGAGCGGTTCACAGATTCAGCGCCGCGACGCGGCGCGACATCGCCATGACCGTGAGCATCGGATTGACGCCGCTCGCCTGCGGAAAGAGTGAGGCGTCTGCGACGATGAGATTTTCGTAACCCCAGACGCGGCCGCGCCCGTCGGTGACGGAGCGCCGCGGGTCGGTGCCGAGCGCCGCCGTCCCCATTTGGTGAGCCGAGAACAAGGGCTGGCGGTTGGAAGCGATGCCGATCTCGGCGGAGCGCCTGACGAGGGTCGCGCGGCGGTTCGAGCTCCAAGCGCCGCGCTCGATCTCGAGCGGGCGGTTGTGCAAGCTCATCACGCGGCGCGCGCCCGCCGCAAACGCAACGTCGAACAAACCGACCAGGCCGGCGAAGAGATTTTCGGCATCGAACGGCGACACCGAATAGTGGATCGCGGCCTCGTCATCGAGGTCGATGCTGCCCGGATCGCGGTCGCGCGCCAACGCGATCAACGTCGCCGCGTTGCGCGCTCCTTCCATCCCGCGTGCGTGCTGCCACCGGCTTTGCCACGGCAGAGCCAGCGCCGCCAGCCCCGGATGCGTCGGCGCCGCTTCGATCTTCGCACCGTAATTCCCGACGCGATAGTTGTAGGCGTCGGAATAAGCGCTCTGCATCGGTCCGAGATAGGCCTCGATCGGCCGATCGAATTCCGCGAGACAACCGGCGACGGGGTGCAGGAAGAGGCGCCGCCCGAGTGACGGATTGCGAACGCCGCTGCGTGCCAGCAATCCCGGCGTGCGCAGCGCGCCGGCGGCGCACACCACGAGCGAGGCCGAGACGGTAAAGCGCGCGCTCGAACCGTCCGCGGCCGTCTGCACGGCGGCAACGCCGCGCGCGATCTGCTCGTCGAAAAGGATATTTGAGACGCGCGCGCCGGCGTAGATCGCGCCGCCCGCCGCCGTCACCCGCGGAAGGTGGACGCGCGCCGTCGAGCGCTTTTTCGCATAGGCGCAGCCGAACCCGCAATACCCGCAGCCTTCCCCGCAATCGGCCGGCGCGTTGCGCGGCTGCGTCCCGTGATGGATGCCGAGGGCGCGGCAGCCCTCGAGGATCGCGGCATTGTTCGGGTTGTGGCGGACGGCGGGCGCCAACGCGAGTTCGTCTTCAAGTGCCGAGAAATGAGGCGCCAATTCAGCCTGCAAACCCGCCAGACCCGACTCGCTCTCCCATTCGAGCCCGATCCGCTCCGGGAGCCGCAGTGACGTGCACCAATTGATCGTCGTCCCGCCGCCCAGGGTCGCGCCCGCCAAGATGACGACGCCGAGGTCCTTGCTCGCAGCCGCTCCTCCGTCGAGGTAGAGCTGCGCGAACGACGCTTCGCGCTGGTCGACGTCTTGCGCGAAATACGCCGGCCCGGCCTCGAGCACGACGACGCGTTTGCCGGCGCGCGCAAACGTCGCCGCGGCGACGCCGCCGCCGGCGCCGCTGCCGATGACGACGATGTCAGCTTCGACGCGTGCGCCGTCGCGAGCGTGCGCGAGCGAAAGCGGGGTCTCGACGACGTCGCGATCGGTTCGCGGGCCCGGATAGCCGATCCGGCTCCAAGTCGGATTCGCCGAGCCGGTCTCACTTTCGGCGTACGCGAGAAACAGCGACATGCGCTTGAATGCCGCGAAGCCGGCGCGCAGGTCGGCGAGCGGCGCCTCGGCGAGGCTCCGCAGCAACGTCGCGCGCGTGAATGGAACGAGCATCGGCAACCAGAGGAGATCGAGCAACAGCGAAAGATCGCGGCGCCGGCGCGGCGTGAGCCCATCGATCGAGCGCTCGGCGAGCGCCACGATCCGCTCGATGCGCGCATCGCGCGGCGCGAACGTCGTGATGACGGCACGCAGCGTTCGGCGTCGTCGGCGATTCATCGAAGCGGCGCTTCTCACGCAGGCGACCGTCACCTTCGGCCGCGAACGGGAGGCTCGTGATCGTCACCCTCTCGCGCGAATATGGCGCCGGCGGACTCGCAGTCGCCGACGGCGTTGCACGGGAGCTTGGCTACGAATTGATAACCGACGATCTCCCCGCGGTCCTCGCGGCGCGTCTCGGGACCTCGACCGAAGAGATCGCGGCGCGCGTCGATTCGAATACGCCGATCTCCGAACGGATGCTCAGCGATCTCGGAGCGGCGACGCCTGAAGCCGTATCGTCCGGCGCGCCCCGCTCCGGCGCGGAGTTCGACGAAGACGTCCGGCGCGAGATCGAAACGGCAATTCGCGAGCGCGCGAGCGAGGGAGACGCCGTTATCATGGGCCGTTTCGGGAACGCATTGCTCGCCGGCCTTCCCGGTTTGCTGCGCGTTTTCTTGACGGCGCGACGCTCGTCGCGCATCGCGCACCTCATCGAAACCTTTCATTTTAGCGAGAGCGAGGCGATGCGCGAGATGGAACGCATGGATGCGACGCGGCGCAAGATTGCGAAGGAACGCTATAACTTCGCCTGGGGCGACGCCAGAAGTTACGATCTCATCGTCGACTCTTCGCACTTCGGCGTCGACGGCAGCGTCGCGATCATCGTCGCAGCCGCCCGCGCCGCAGGCGCATGAACCCGATGCAAGGAGGCCCCCCGGTAAGCCTCGCTCGGCAAGTGCCGAACGTCGCACTCGAAACGAAAGCCCCGCGCCGCCGCGCGAACATTCTCGCGCCGTTTCGCTTCCACGATTTTCGTTTGCTGTGGTTCGGTTTGTTGATCTCCAACCTCGGCACGTGGATGCAGATCACGACGCTCGGCTACCTCGTCGTCGCGTTCGCGGCGCCGTCGGCTTCGAAGGCGGCGCTCTACGTCGGCATCCTCGGCGCGTCGTCGGCGGTGCCGGTCGTTTTACTCTCGCCGATCGCCGGCGTGGTCGCCGATCGTTTTCCCCGCCGGCGCGTGCTGATGATCACCAATTCGCTGCAAGCCTTCACGGCTCTGATCCTGGCGTTGCTGGTGACCTTCAACGTTCTGCAGCTGTGGGAGATCTTCGTCCTCGCCGGCTTCCGTTCGACGACGCAGGCTTTCGACGCGCCCGCCCGGCAGAGCTGGGTTCCGTTGCTCGTTCCGCGTGAGTACGTCGGAAACGCGATCGGCTTGAACTCGCTCGCGTTCAACGGGCCGGCCGTCGTCGGGCCGCCGATCGCGGGCTTCTTGATCCTCGCGGTCGGCTCGGCGCCGTCGTTCTACGTCAACACGGTCACGACGCTGGCCGTCATCGTCGCACTGATCTTCATGGCGCCGTCGGCGCCGAGTTCCAAAACGCGCGAGGGCGTCTTCGCATCGATCCTCTCGGGCCTTCGCTTTCTGTTCGGGCACAGCGTTTTGCGCCAGGTCGCCGTTCTCTTGATGATCACGTGTTTGTTCGTGAGGCCGTACACGCAATTGCTGCCGGCGTACGCCGCGCACGTCGTCTTCGTCGATGCGCGGGGTTTGGGGGTCATGCTCGCAGCCAGCGCTTGCGGCGGAATCGTCGGCGCGCTGATCACCGCCGTCGTCGGCAGCCGCCGGCGCGGAGCCGTTTGGTTCGCCAGCGCCGTCGTGCAGTCGCTCTGCTTCATCGTCCTCGGCCTGGTGCACGTCTACGCGGTCGCGCTCGCGGTTCTGGTCCTGCTCGGCGCGGCCGTTCTGAGCTTCGCCGGCAGTTCGAACGTTATGATCCAAACGCTCTCGCCGGACGACATGCGCGGTCGTGCGATTTCCGTGTTTTCAATGATCATGCTCGGAGTCGTACCGGCCGGCTCGCTCGTCCTCGGCTCCATCGCTACGGCGATCGGCCTTTCCTACGCGATCGTCGCAGGCGGCGCGATTTCGTTGCTGGTCGCGGCCTTGGTCTACGCGAGCGATCCGCAACTCAGGCGCATTTGAAGAATGAAAAGGGGGGACGGTCATCCTGAGCACGTCGAGCACAGTGTTTGTCATCCTGAGCGCAGCGAGCGCAGCGAGCGGAGTCGAAGGACAAACGGGAGTTCCGTTGGCGCTTCGACTTCGGCGCTTCGCGCCTCCGCTCAGCGTGACAAGCGTTGGCGCTCCGCTCGACATGATAGCGCCCGCGCTTTTTGTAATGGCCATTTTGGCCGCGATGTTTGGAACGAGTGTCTCGAGCGCAGCCGCCGGCAACCTGCCGAGGCCGGCGCACGTCGTCGTGATCGTCGAGGAGAACAAGTCGGCTTTCCAGGTCGTCGGCAATAAGCGCGACGCGCCGTACATCAACGGGCTGATCGAGCGCGGCGCGCTTTTCACCGACGCGCACGGCGTCACGCATCCGAGTCTGCCGAATTACTTCGCGCTATTCGCCGGACTCACGAACACCAACCGTGACGGCTGCCCCGCGCGCGGCTTCGCCGACGACGCGCCGAATCTGGCGAGTGAGTTGCACGCCGCCGGTCTCAGCTTCGCGGGTTACTCAGAGGGCCTGCCGGCAACCGGCTACTCCGGCTGTTGGGCGGGTCGTTATGCGCGCAAGCACGCGCCGTGGGTTCAGTTCTCGAACGTCCCCCCGTCAGCCAACCTCCCGTTTTCGAAGTTTCCGCCGTACGCCGCGTTGCCGACGGTCGCCTTCGTGATCCCGGACGTTCAAGACGACATGCACGACGGTTCGGTCGCCGAAGGCGACGCGTGGCTCGCGAAACATCTCGGAGTGCTGGTCACATGGGCGTCGACGCACGACACGCTGATCGTTTTGACGTGGGACGAGGGTTACGATCTGCAAAACTCGATTCCCACGCTTTTCTACGGTCCGATGGTTCGGTCCGGAAGATACGGCGAACGCATCGACCACTACAACGTCCTTCGTACGCTCGAGGACATGTACGGGTTGCCGCACGCCGGCAAAAGCGGCGGCTTCACTCCGATCACCGATTGCTGGCGCACCTTGTCACGCTGAGCGAAGCGCCCCGAGCTTGTCGAGGGGCGCGAAGTCGAAGCGCAGTCGGGACTCAGAGTTCCGTTGGCGCTTCGACTTCGCTCGCTCCGCTCGCTCCACTCAGCGTGACAATTCGCTCCGCAAGCTTCGCTCAGGGTGACAAGTTAGTTGGCATACGCTGCGACGTCGCGTAAGGCTTGATCGAAGCGGGTTAGGATCGAGTAGCGATGCAGCAGCAGGAGGCTCTCGGAGCGATTCGGCGCCGTTTGGGCGACTTCGGCGTTACCCCAATCCTCCGTAAAGCCGAGTTCGTAGCCGTTGGCCGCCGCGAGTCGCGCCAGCCGCTCGTCGTAGTTGTCCTCGGGATAGACGAGCGCGAAGACGCGTCGCCCGAGCCGCCGTTCAAGTGAAAGTTTCGAGAGCCGCAGTTCGTGGACGATGGCAGCGTCGGCAAGCTTTCGCAGATCGGGCGGATGATTGGCGGTTAAGCTCTGTACGTCGATCGAGCCGCTGCGCTCCATCTCGCGCAGCTGATCCCAGGTGTTGTGCCGCTTGGTCGTCGTTTTTCCGACGAAGTTGGTGTGCACGAACAGGGTCGCGGGGAAGCCGTAACGTCGCAGAAGTGGAAAGGCGTTCTCGTAGATTCCGTGTCCGTTGTCGTCAAAGCTCAGCACGAGTGGCTTTGAGGGCAACGGCGTTCCGCGCTCGAGATGATCGCGCAGCGCCGCCAAGGTCACGACGTGGAATCCGCCGCGGCGAATCTCTTCGAGCTGGGATCGAAAGACCTCGCGCGTCGTATCGAACCAGACTTCTTTCGGGGTGACCACGTCGTGCCAGACCAGCACGGCGACGTACGGTGCGCCCGCGTTCTCGGCCGGGGCGGGGGTCGCCAAGGCCGAGGCTAGGCAAGCAGTTCCCAGAATGCGTCGCGCCCGCCGAATTAGGTCCTTCCGCATCACCGCCCGCATCCGCGGCAGTTTTCCGACGGGGGGTACGCCGAATCCCCGCTTTCCGTGATCGTCCCACTCAAAGCGTGGTTCGGCGACCTCAGCCGCCGGCCATATGTCCGTTGGATCGCCGTCGTCCTCGGCGCGGCCGCCGTCCTTTCGGTAACCGCCGGCTTCGTGTTGCGCGAACGCTTCGAACGGGCGTCGCTCGAGGGAAGTTTGCAGCGCGCGACCGGCTATAGCGTGACGCTCGACGACCTTCGGCATGAGGGCGCGGCGCTCGTGCTGCTCGGCTTGCACGCCCGCTCGAGCAGTGGCGCCCTCGTGCTCGACGTTCCGCGCATCGACGTGACGGTAGGCGACCGGCGCATCGCCGCGACCGTCGATAGTCCACGCGTGACGCTCGCGCTCGATCGATGGCGCGGCGACGAACGCAAAACGCTCGAAGCCGGTCTTCACGCTTTCCATCTCAGCTCGCCGGACATCGATGCCGACGTGCGAAGCGGCGACGTTTTCATCGTGCGCGGCGCCGTGCCGGAGTTGGCGGCGCGGCTCGACGACGTGCGCGGCGCGATTCACTTCCACGGAGGCGTGCCGGCATACGCGCTCGACCTCGCGCTCGTCGACGGTGCTACGCGCTATCCGATCTCGGCGAAGACCGACTCGGAGCGTGGCACGCAGACCGTTCGTTGGGAGGCGGGGGCCTTGCCGCTCACGTCGTTGGCAACCGTGATTCCGCCGGACGCGGTGGTGCAAATTCGCGGAGGGTGGCTTTCGAACGTCTCGCTGACGTACGGCGCGACGCCGCTGCGCGCCAGAGTCACGATCGAGGACGGCGTTTTCGGGCTACGTTCGCAGTCGCCGCATGAATTGAGCGCCGTCTCGGGCGACCTCGAACTCGGCGTCCATTCGCTCGGAAGCACCGGACTGCACGCGAGCCTCGACGGCGTCCCATTCGATTACGCCGGCGAAGTGGACGATCTGCATTCGCGTCTGAGTTGGCTCGTCCAGGGGACGCCCGATTTGCGCCGCCTCGGGCGGCTCATGTTCGCGGTCGCGGCGGAGCCGAGACTTCAGACGATGCATCTGGAGTGGACGGCCCCCGGTCTCGGCTTTTCAAAATACTCGATCCAGACCGACGAGGGTCCGTTGACGGTCAGCATGCTGCTGGTCAACCCGCGCGAGCCGACGTTGCACTTCGATACGGCGATCGCCGAAGACCACATTTTTTCGGGTGGCGAGCGCACCTCCGCGATGGGCGTACGAACGCACGCGGTCGCCGGCGTCAACGGCGACTACTTCGATATCGGTCGCACCTACCAGCCGATGGGCATGCTGATTCAATCGGGAGAACTCTTTCGCGGGCCCGCCGATCGCTATGCGCTCGTCGTCAAACGAGATGGAACCATCGAGTTCAACGAATACAGGATGCACGGGAGCGTGTCGACGCCGCGCGGAAATTTTCCGGTGACGCAATTCAATATCTGGCCTGCGGGAGATGTCACCGTCATCACCCCCCGTTTTGGGAAGTCGCTGCCGCCCTGGCCCGGCGCGACGTTCGTTGCGCTCGAGCCGCTCGATGCGAAGACGGGCCGCTACGTCGTGCGTGACACCGTACTCGCAAAAGAAGCGGTCCCGGTTTCGTTCGGCCTCCTTTTCGGACCGCTCTTGAAAGGGCCGCTTCCGCGCGTCGGCGACCACATCCGATTGTCGTATTCTTTAGAACCGGCGGTTGACGGCGATGTCGCGGCGATCGGCGGCGGTCCACTGTTGATCAAGGACGGCGCCTGGTACGACGATCCGCACGCGCCCGCTCCCGACGAACGCGACGTGCGCTGGCCGGTGGTCGGGCTCGGACATCTTCCCGACGACCTCTTGTTGCTGGTCGCGGTCGATGGGCGGCATCCCGAAAAATCGATCGGGATGACGCGGCCGGAGTTCGCGTCGCTCTTGCAGCGCTTCGGTGCCATCGACGCCATGGCGCTAGATTCGGGCGGCTCGGTAACGCTCGTCTCGCGAGCGCCGGGCGACGACAACGTCAGCGTGCGCAACCAGCCGTCGGACAACAGCGCCGAGCGCTGGGTCTCCGATGGGCTCTTCCTCTATAGTTCGGCGCCCAAACCGGAGATCGTCATACCGCGCGCGGCAACGACGCCGGCGCCCGAAGCGCGGCCGACTCCTTAGTGCCCCACATGTCGGATTGATGTTTGCGTTCCCGCCGGCGGTCGCGCCGCCGCCGCCGTTTCCGCTGGTGCTTGCGGGATCGGAGCGAGGGGCGTTCGTCGCCCCCGGCGTTTGGCGTGCCGAGTACTACTTGTCGACCACGAGTGGACCGCTCGTCGTCCACGTCGTCGCCGTCGACCCGACTGAAGCGACCGTGCGCTTCGGCGTCGTCCTTGCCGAAGATCGGCTGACGTCAGCCGGTGAAACGACGTCGTCGATGGCGCTGCGCTCGGGCGCAGTCGCCGGCGTCAACGCCGATTACTACGACATCGGGCAGACCAATCAGCCGCTTGGAATCGTCGTTCGGGATTCTAGGCTCGTGCGGACGCCGTCGAAGCGCGTCGGCCTGGAAGTTTCGCGGGACAAGGCGGTGCGCTTCACGACATTTCGGTTTTCCGGAAGCGTCGCATACGGATCGGCGCGCGTACCGTTGACGACCGTCGACGAGTGGCCGCCGCAAGGCGGCGCCTCGTTCTTGACTCCAGGCTATGGAACTTTGAAACCCGTCCCCGGCGTACGCGTCGCGATGCTTGCGCCAGTCCCAGGTGGTGGAGGTATCGACGGCACGTACCGTGCCGTTTCGATCGGTGAGGTGAGCGGGCCGACGCCGGTACGAGAGCCGATGCTCGCATTCGGGCCCGCCGCGCTTGCGCTCGCACCGATGCCCGGCGCCGGCGATTCCATCGAAATCCGTGCTGCGCTCGATCCGCCGCTCGGCGAGATGACGGCCGCCGTCGGCGGCGGTCCGCTTCTGGTTTCGCGCGGTGCGCCGTTCGACGATCCGAACGCGCCGGCACCCGAAGAGCGCGACCGCCGCTTCCCGGTTTCCGGCGCGGCGACGCTCCCCAGCGGCACGCTGCTGCTGCTGGCGGTCGACGGCCGGCAGCCGTCGCAGTCGATCGGCGTGACGCGTCCCGAATTCGCGGCGCTCATGCTCGGCTTCGGTGCAACGGAGGGGATGGCGTTTGATTCCGGCGGCTCCTCGTCGCTGGTCGCGCGCGTCCTCGGCGACGACGGCGCGACGGTGCTCAATGCGCCGAGCGACGGTGTCGAACGTCCCGTCGCCGACGGGTTGTTCGTTTACAGCGACGCTCCGTCGGGACGCAATCCGCACCTCGTCCTCAACCCGGAGACGTTCGGCGCTCTGCCGGGGACGCTCGTCCCGTTGCGCGGCGCAATCGTCGATGATTGCGGTCACCGTTTGCGCAACGCAGCCGTCGCCCCGGTTCTTGCCGCGATCGAGCCGGGCCCGCATACGACGATCGTTCGCGAAAGCGGTGGCGATGCGAGCGCGACGTTGACCTATCGGACCGTTGCGACGCTGGCGAAACTTTCGATCGACCCGGCGGTGGCCAATCCGAATTTAGACGAGACGATTCGCTTCCGCGCGCGCGGTTTCGATGCGAGCGGCGAACCGGTGGAGGTCGGCGTCCCGGTCTGGACGGCGACGGGCGGCACGATCGCGCCGGATGGAACCTATCGCGCCGGCGCGCGGGATGCCTCGATCGTCGCGCGTCTCGGCGGTGCGATCGCATCGGCTACGGTTTGGGTGGGACGTCACGTCGCACGCATCGCGTTTCCGGCGGACGGCACGCGCTTCGAAACCTACCCGCTCGGAGGTTCGGGAGCGCTCGAGCATCTCTCGCCACGCGCCGGAGCGGATCAATGGAACATTCGATACGATTTCTCGGGGACGGAGCGCGCGGCGTACGCGAACGGAGCCGCGATCCTTCCAGGAACGCCCGTTGCATTCGGCGTCGACGTACTGGGAGATGAGAACGGCGTGACGTTCCGAGCAACGTTTACCAACCGGCTCGGCGAGCGCCGCACGCTCACCGTCGCAAAGAGCGTCGATTGGACCGGTTGGCGACATCTGGAGATCCCGCTACCCGTCGATCTCAATCCGCCGGTGAAGCTCGTCTCGCTGTACGTCGTCGTGCCGTCCGGAACGAGAGCGGTGCGTGGCGCCGGTACGATCGGTTTTCGCGATCCGATCGCCATCGTCGCCGGGACGCCGTGAACGCGCGCCGGCGTATCGTCGCGGCACGTTTCGCCGCCGCAATCGGTCTGGCGTCCGCGCTCGCCGCGAGCTGCATGGCGAACGGCGGCGACGCGAAGCCGGCGGTCGGCGCCGGCGCTTGGCTCGGCGTCCCGGTGCTCATGTATCACAAGGTCGACGCGAACGTCCCGCGCGATCCGGTCGGGCGCGATCTGACCGTCGAACCGAAAATGTTCGCGGCGCAATTGGATTGGTTGCGGACCCACGGCGTTCGCACCCTGACGGCGGCTTCGTTGGTCGAAGCGCTCGAACGTGGCCAACGTCCGCGCGGCGCGGTCGTGTTGACGTTCGACGACGGTTACGCCGACGCCGCGACGACCGTCCTGCCGCGTCTGCGCGCGGCCGGCGCCACGGCGACCTTCTATGTTTCGAGCGGCTTCATCGGGACGCCGCGTCACCTGAATTGGAAGCAGCTGCGCGCGCTGAGAGATGCGGGGATGGAGATCGCCTGTCACGGCACGTACCACCTCGACCTTACGACGCTCGACCGCGCCGGCCAACGGCGTGAAGCCCAACACTGCGTCGAGACGCTTCGGCGCTACCTCGGCGCATATCGTCCCGCGACGTACGCCTATCCGGCAGGCAAATACGACGACGTCACGTTCGCGGTTCTCGGGGAACTCGGCTTCCGCGCCGCATTCACCGAACACCCCGGGACGGTTCGATCGCTGGCAGCTCCGTTCGAACTCCCACGCCGCCGCGTTCGCCACGACGACGACCTCGCAAACTTCGCGGCGCTCGCGCTCCCCTAACGTAGTAACAGGCTGCGAAAGGACCCCGCGCACTAACACAAGAGACGAACCGTTTCCGGCTCGTCTCTCGCATCGTGGTTTCGGAGTTAGGCGGCTTTCTTGGCCTTACGGCGACGACGCTTGCGTGTCGCTTTCTTCGCGCCCTTCTTCTTGCGCGTGGCCTTTTTTGCGCCGGCCTTTTTACGAGCCTTTTTTCTGGCTGCCATTATTCTGGTAGTCATCCTTTCCGCCGAAGCGGACCGTCTGACGACGGTCCGTGTTCGACAGGTCGTCAGGGTAGTTGCTCCATTTATACCGCAATCGGCCACATTTTGCAAATCGTTGGCATGCGCGGGGGAGAAGAGCGGCGCGCGAAACGACATGAGTGGGACGCGAGTCGGTTGAAATCCACGCCGAGATGCGAGTGAACGTCGACGGCGCGGAGTTCGATATCGTCGATCGGGGAAAGGGCCCCGCGCTGGTCTTGCTGCATGGCTTTCCGCTCGCGAAAGAAACCTGGGAAGCTGTGGCGGAGGTTCTTGCGACGCGAGCGCGGGTCGTGCGTTTCGATCTGCGCGGGCTCGGAAAGACGGCCGCGACGCCGGGTCCGTACTTGATGGAACAGCTCGCGGGTGACGTCGCCGAGATCCTCGACGCGCTCGACATCGAACGCGCGACGCTCGTCGGACACTCGCTCGGCGGCTACGTCGCGCTCGCGTTTTTTCGGATGTTTGCCGAGCGCTGCACCGGCTTGGGCCTGGTTTGCAGTCGCGCCGGCGCCGACGGCGCCGATCAGGCCGAGGCGCGCCGGAGGCTCGCCGACCGCGTCGAACGCGAAGGGATGGAGCCTGTCGTGGAGTTCTTCGTGCCAAAGTACTTCGCCCCGGATGTCTACCGCGAACGCCCCGACCTGATCGCGAGGACGCGTGCGATCGTCGAGGCGACCGATCCGCGCGGCGCGGCGGCCATGTTGCGCGGAATGGCCGAGCGTGTCGACTCGCAAGATCTCTTTGAAGAGATGCGGCTGCCCGTGCACGTCGTCGCCGGCGCGCACGACGCGCTGATCGCGGAAACGCAGGCGCGGGCGATCGCCGACGGCGTCGCCGGGGCCGAATACGACCTGCTCGATTGCGGTCACTTTCCCTTATATGAAGCGCCCGACGCGCTCGCGGCTTCACTCGAACGGCTGCTCGCGCGCGTCACGTCATAGGCGCTTCGTGTATTCGTGTGTAGGAGGTTTCATGAGATACCATTGGCTTTTCGCCGGCGCGCTGGTTGCAGCCGCGATGTTGCCCGCTTCGGGACAGACGCCCAAGCCGGCAGCGGCGCCGCTGCGCCACTTACTCTTTTCACTGAAAAGCGCGACGAGTTACACGAGCGAGCTCCGAGGCGTCAAGGACATCGCCGATAAGTACGGGCCTACCGCGATGACGACGCAGGTTCGCAACAACGCTGCGGGGACGGTCAGTTGCGACGTCGTGTCGACCCACGACACCGATCTCATGCTCGAGGTCAAAGAAACGCTGCGCGGTGAGACGACGCCGATCTCGCGGCTCATCCTGCACTCCGACGGCCAGATCGCGTACCTCCCCGACCAAAAACCGCTTCCCGCTGAGGCGGCCATTTTGGTACCGTTTCTTGCGCGCGGTTACATCGGCGCGACGCCTCACTCGGCCGGTGAGAGCTGGAGCATCGACGACAATTTCGAGAATTATAAGGCGACGACGAAGTTCAAAGTCACGGCAGTCCGCGCGCCCAACGACGTGGCCGTCGAGTTCGATCAGACGTTCACGATCGCCGGCGTCCAGGGTACGACGGGCTACGTGCGCGGCCACCTGAGCTACGATCCGACGAAACTGGTGTTACGCGATGGGAGCTTCGACTCGCTTTCGCGGAAGCAGGAGGGCGATCACTATCAGGTCGTTTCAGACTTCATTGAGTTTAATTTAAAGGAAGACTCTTTCGCGAAGACGTGAATGTTAGCGGATGACACCTCCTCGCCCGGTTGTGTCGATCGTCTTGACTTCGGCGCTGACCGCTTTCGGCTGGTGCGGAGCGCGCGCGGCCGAGCCGCCCCCGCTGCCGAGCCTGCGTCATCTGACCTTCGCCGTCGAGGTTGCGGTAAAAGACGAGTACGAGAAGCGCCAGGAGAATAGCTCGCGCGTTACACCCGGCCTCACGAGGCGTTCCGGTATGGGCAGCGGCGGCCGCGTTCCTCAAACTCCGCGAACGGCGGCCTACGATCGCCAGTTGAAGGGCGAGATCGTCTGCGATGTCGTTGCAGCCACCTCCGACGGCGGCCTCGTCGTCGACGTGAGCGAGGAGGGCGCGGAGCGCAGCTCGCCGCGCATCCGCGTGGCGATCGAGCCGAACGGCCATCTCTCCTACTCGCGGGTCGCACCGCTCTTCGACGAGGAGGCCGCGCTCCTACGCTTGATGGCTCGGTCCGTGATCGGTTCGCAGCCGCATGATGTCGGCACGTCGTGGGTGGTCGAGGACACCGGAAAAGGGTACGCGACAAGGACGACGTTTCACGTGACGGCGGTCGAGGGCGGAAGCGATCTGCGGCTCGAGGTCGACGGTGAGTTCCATCAGGACGGCATCGACACCATCATCGGCGCGGTGCAAGGGAAACTCGCTTACGACCAGAGCAAGCTCGTGCCCCGGACTGCGACGCTCGCTTCTCAGAGCCGCCGCGAGACGCCGGACGGCTACCGAATCCTCCGCATGGGGATCAACCTCACGCTACTGCAAGATTCTTTCGCTCCAATCACTCCGCGTCGCTAACAAAGGTTAGTGGCGCACGGTCGAGCGCTCCTGGTGCAGTCGCACGAACGCCTTGAAGAAGTTGAATAAGAAGAGGCCGCCCAGCCCGAGCGCCGCGACGATAGCGGCCAGGAGCACGACCTTCAAAAGGAAGGCGGCTACGAACAGGCCCAGGAAGGCGGCGGCGATTATGAGGGTGACGCGCACGAACAGCGGCATTTGACCCAAAGTTCTAGCTAGCATGCACCCATGTACCGCCCACTTCGCCCTGGGTTTCGCTCACCCGGGCTGACCTGCTGAGGGCCAGACCTGGAGCTTCGACCGATCGCGCCGCCGCGTCGAGCTTGAAGGCTAGGAGCCTGTAGGGTTATGGCCATCTGTTCAATGCGAGCCATTTTCGGCGAGTTCGAGGAGCGAGGAGCGATGAATGACAGCGTCATTTGAGCGACGAGCGACGCTGAAATCGGCGGAAAGGGCCGCAGCCGGAGGCCAGTTGTTGAACTGATGGTCTATAGCCCTACAGGCTCCTATAGTTCTCCGAGCCGATCGAGCACGAAATAGATCGACGCGACGTGGGTGGAAGGCTCGATCTTGCCGTCTCGAACGAGTTGTCGCAACTCGTCGAGCGTCGCGAGCCGCACTTCGATGTCCTCGGTGACGTCGAGATCCTGTTGACGCTCCGGTCGAGCGTCTCTCGCGAGAAAGAGGTTCAAATGGGTGTTGGAGTTGGTGGGATCTGTGGCAAACGTGGCGACCTGCTCGTAACTCGGGGCAGCGTAACCAGTTTCTTCCTCAAATTCGCGCCGCGCGCACTCGTAGGCTGATTCTTCGGGATCGATCGCGCCGGCCGGCAGTTCCAGAACCCTGCGACCGATGCCGTACTTGTACTGCTCGACGAGCACGACGCGCCGGTCGGCAGTCAGTGCGAAAACCACGCTGAAGCCGCGCGACTCGCGCACGTAGTAGTTTTCGAGCAAGCTGCCGTCGGGCAGAACGATGGAGTCGCGACGAAGTCGAAGATGCTGGGTGTCGATGACGATCTCCGAGGCGGCGACCCGCCAACCGTGCGCTTCAGGTTTGTCCGTCATGTCTCTTAAGATACGCCGTCGGCGGCCGAAAGGCTCGCGCGAAGAGTTGGATAAATGAGGACCATCTTCGAGGGGGCTGCGGCAATCGAAGCACTGAGAATCGGCGACTACTACCAAACCACCTACGGGACGCTCTGGAAGGATGGGACGTACTTCGCGCGCGGTACGCGCGTGATGGTCACGGGCCTGCATCTCGATCAAGGGTTCTGCGTCCGCTTCCCCGCCGAAGTCGAGGGCGAACCGCTCGAGACGTGGGAGGATTGGGGCGAGGCCGAGTTTCTGGCCGAAGACGGTTCGGTCGACGGCGCCGCGGAACTTTCATCGGCGGTCTTGGCCGAGGCGCGAGAAGTTCTCGACGACGCGGAGGACGGAACGCACCTGCACCTGCACGAGAGCGAAGACTGACCTCCCGCAGTCGCGTCCGTCTACGTTCGCTCGCCGTCACGCTGTGCGCGACGGTGATCTTCGCGCTGGGGGCGCCTCGTGCGTTCGGCGCACCCGAGCGACCGATCGGCGACGAACGCCTCGACGCGCTCTCGCTCCAGTATTTCGCCGATACGTGGCGGCTCGATCCGATACGGGCGACCTCCGTCGGCGTCCATGATTACGACGACAAACTCAACGACGTCTCACCGGCGGGCGTCGCCCGCCGCATCGCGTTCTTACGAACGACGCTGGCCAGCCTGCGCGGCATCGATCCGGCGAGCTATGGTGCGGAAGCGTCCTACGACGCGCGAATCTTCGAATCGAGTCTCGAATCGTCGTTGCTGAACTTACAAGAGCGACAAACCTGGCGTCACGATCCGAGCCTTTACACCGGTCAAGCCTCGAACGCGGTCTATTCGCTGCTCAGCCGCGATTTCGCGCCGCTGCGCCAGCGCCTGCGGTTGGTCGTGGCACGCGAACGCGCGATCCCGGCGATGCTCGACCAGGCGAAAGGGCAGATCACGACCATCGACGCCATTACCGCCGAGCTGGCACGCCGGAACATCAAAGGCACCTCGGATTTCTTCCGCGTCGTCGTTCCGGCGGCCGTCGCGCCCGCGCGCGACGCCGCGTTGCAGATCCAATTCAAGGCAGCCAACGACGCCGTTCTGGCCTCGCTGCAGGGGTACAGCAAGGCGATGGAAGCCGGACCGCTGGCCCATCCGAGCGGGACGTACGCGGTCGGTCCCAAGCTCTTCGAGCAGATGCTCGACACCCAAGAACTCTCGCCGATTACGCTCGCACAATACGAGCACGTAGGCGCGGAAGCACTCGCCAAGACCCGGGCCGATTTTATCGAGACGGCTCGCAAGATTGATCCCGCCAAAAGCCCCGACGCCGTCGCAGCGTCGCTTGGAGCGCAACACCCGGCCGCAGACGACTTGCTGAAAAAAGCCACCGCCGATCTTGTCGCCCTGCGGCGATTCGTTATCGCGCACAAGATCATCACGCTGCCGCCCGACAACGACGTCAAAGTTGTTCCGACTCCCGAGTTCGCGCGCCAGACGACCTTCGCGTCGATGAACGCGCCGGGCCCGCTGGAAAAGGTTGCAACCGAAGCCTACTACAACGTCACGCCGGTCGAGCCCGACTGGACGCCCGAGGTCAAAGAGCAACATCTGGCGTTCTTCAACGACTACGCTTTTCCGATCGTCAGCCTCCACGAGGTCATGCCGGGTCACTACGTCAACTTCGCAATCGACAAGCATCTGAAGCTTTCGATGATCCGCAGGCTGTTGCGCAGCGCATCGTTTGCCGAGGGTTGGGCGCATTACGACGAGCAGATGATGGTCGACGAAGGCTGGGGCAACGGCGATCCGAAAGTGCGGCTCGCACAATTGCAGCTCGCGCTGCAGCGAGAGTGCCGGTTCTTGGTCGGGTTGCGCGAGCACACCCAAGGCATGAGCGTCGACGAAGGTGCGAAGTTCTTCCGCGACAACGCATTTCTCGGCGAGGCGCCGGCGCGGCGCGAAGCCCTGCGCGGGACGCAGGATCCACTCTACGGCTACTACACGCTCGGCAAGCTGGAAATTCTCAAACTGCGCGCCGACTATAAGAAAAAACTCGGCGCGAGGTTCACGCTGCTAGGCTTCCACGACGAACTCCTCGCGCACGGCGACCCGCCGGTTTCAATCGCGCGCAAGATTTTGCTCGGCGCAGACGACGATGGGATGTTACTGTGATGCAGACGACGCGACCACAGCTCGACACCAGTACTGCGATCGGCGGCACGATGATGGACGTGCCGCTGACGATCGGCTGGATCTTCGAACACAATCAACGCTCCCACGCTTCCCGAGAAGTCGTCTCGCGAGAAGACGACGGTTCGCTGTTCCGCTATACCTACGCCGATTTCGGCGCGCGCGTCGCCCGGCTCGCCAACGCCTTGGTCGAACTCGGGGTTCGGCCGGGCGATCGGGTCGCGAGCTTCGGCTGGAACACCCACCGTCACCTCGAACTATATTTCGCCGTCCCGATGATCGGCGCAGTGCTGCATACGGCGAACATCAGATTGTTCCCCGAGCAGGTCTGCTGGGTCTTCGAGCACGCCGACGATAAGGTGATTTTCGTCGACGCTTCGCTGGCGCCGGCGGTGGCGCGAGCCATCGCGACGCGTCCCGGTTTTTCCCGGCCCTTCGTCATTATGGGCGCGTCGACGGCCGAGCTGCCCAACTCGCGTGATTACGAAACGCTGCTGGCGCAACACCCGGCCGAATTCGATTGGCCGAAGCTCGACGAGCGCAGCGGCGCGATCTTGTGTTACACCTCGGCCACGACCGGCGACCCGAAGGGCGTCGTCTTCACGCACCGCTCGACCGTCTTGCACGCCTTCGCCGCTGGGATGGCCGATGGGCTCGGCCTCACGCAACGCGACGTCGTGATGCCCGTCGTCCCGATGTTCCACGTCAACGCCTGGGGCATTCCGTTCCTGGTTCCGATGGTCGGCGCGAAATTGGTCCTGCCGGGCGCGAAGCTGGACCCCGCGAGTCTGATTGACTTGATCGAAGGCGAAGGCGTCACGATTGCGCTCGGCGTGCCGACGGTGTGGCTCGCCGTCCGCGACGAACTCGAACGGCGCGATATCCATCCGGCGACGCTCAAGCGCCTGGTCATCGGGGGCTCGGCCGTCCCGCCTTCGCTCTTCGACGATCTGGAGAAGCGCGGCGTCCGAACGATGCACGCCTGGGGGATGACCGAGATGTCTCCGATCGGTACCGCTTCGATGCTGACGGCGGAACTCGCGGACACTTCATGGGAGCGGCAGCGCGCGGCGCTGCTCAAACAGGGACGCTTCACGCCGTTGGTCGCCTGGAAGATCCTCGACGAGGAGGGCACGCCGGTGCCGCGCGACGGGAAGACGGCCGGCGTCCTTTGGGTGCGCGGCCCGGCGGTCACGCAATCCTACTTTCGGACCGAGACCGATCTCCCGGTTTTTCGAGACGGCTATTTCATGACGGGCGACGTTTGCACGGTCGATGAATTCGGATACCTACAGCTGGTCGACCGAACGAAGGACTTGGTGAAATCGGGCGGCGAGTGGATCTCGAGCGTCGATCTCGAGAACGCGATCATGGGTCACCCAAAGGTTCGCGAGGCGGCCGTCATCGGCGTCGCTCACCCGAAGTGGGTCGAGCGCCCGATCGCAGTGGTCGCGCTGCGGGAAGGCCAAGTCCTCGATGAGCCATCGCTGCAAGCGTGGATCGGCGAGCGCGTCGTCAAATGGCAAATTCCCGACCGCATCGTCTTCGTCGACGCGATCCCGCGTACCGGAGTCGGAAAATTCCTGAAGCGCGAGTTACGCGATCGCTATAAGGACCTGTTGAACGCCTAGCTTGCCGGCGAGATCGAACCCGCGTCCAAGAGCAATCCGAGCGCACCCTCCGAAAGGTTGCCGCGAATCGTCACGCGTCGCCCGACGAAACTATCGAGGTTGAGGCTCCGGCTGATGACGTACGCCAGGGTATTGCCCGCGTTGTCCTGCAGCTCGAAGTCGCCGTTGTCGGCGCGCCGCAGCGTGCCGACCAGCGACGTCGTTACTGCGCGAGAGCGACCGATCAGAACCGAACGAGTAATGCGCGCCGAAGCGGGCAGGTCGCCGGTCGCATCGATGGTCGCCGCCAGCTGGGCGACCCCCGGCTCGAGCGGAATCCAAGCCGAAGCGAGTTGTACGTTCTGGTTGGGCGCGAGCGCCGGCACGGGGCCCAGAGCGATCTCGGTGCCGTTCGCGAAGATCCGAAGGGTGGTCGACGGCTCGGAGAACGTCCCCGTATTGGCGACGGTGGCGATGATGACCGTGGTGCTCATCGCTTTCGGCAAGGCACCCACCGCGAGATTCTCGAGGGTGAGTTGGTGCAGCGGCGTTTGACGCGCGGCGCCCGACAGCAGCGTGAACTGCGCAGGCGTGGAGAACGGCGCGCCGGGTTGCTGCGCGCGCACGCGCCAGTAATAGAGCCCGCCGGACAGCGGTAGCCCGGGCGGAACGGCGTTCGTAAAACCCGACCCGGGCACGTTGCGGTTGTCGAAAAGGTACGTCGTCGCGCTCGTCACGGCGCGGAATAACACGCGGGTGAAGCTGACGTCGCGATAGTCGGGAGCCGCGCTCGCGATCTGCAGCTCGTAGCTCGCGGTCGGCTGCGCGACGACCAATGCGCCGCGGCGCAGGTTCTGCACGTTGATGCCATAGACGTTGCCGTTGTTTCCGGCGACGTTCCATTGAAAGATCACCGGCACGGCGCGGGCCTGGTTGTTGATCGGGGCGATCAGGGTCGGCGGAGGGACGCGCAGCGGCACGGTATCCGCTGAGGCGGATAGGGTCACGGCGCAGAGGCCGGCCGCGAGTGCGGCGCCCGCGGCGCTAAATTTTTTGCGTAACATTGATCGTCCCCGATTGCGTCGTTTGAGCGCCGGTCGATTGCGTGAAGCCGCCCTGCACGGAGAGATTCTTCGATTGGGCGAGCGTGACGCCGAGATTCATCGTGCCCGTGTCGGGCGGCCGCAGTCCGAGGAACGGCCGCGAGCGCGACGTCCCGATCGAACCCGATAGGTTGACCGGCCCCGCCACGTAGCCCAGTCCGAGCGTGCCGGCCAAGCTGGAGGTCGACGAGGCGGCATTGTTGGCGACGCTGGTGTTGAGGCTGACGTTCGTGGTGAACGTCAAGCCTTTCGAAACCGCACGCGAAACCGTGACGCCGTCGGTCGTGACGTGCTGGAGATTATTCTGGTTATCGTACTGATTGGTGTAGCCGAGCGTGTACGAGAACGTGTAGTCGCCGCGCTTTGCGTTGTAGGTGATGTTTTGGCCGTCGCCGGCGCTTGCCGAGTTCACCGCCGTCGCGGAAACCGCGAGATTTGCCCCGAGGTGCGTCGTCGAACCGTTGAATGAGTACGCCAGCGAGTCGCCGTTCTTGAACGGGAGCGTCAAGCTGAAGTTTTCGGTAAAGGCGCGCGTGCTCTGGGCCAGCGACGCGCCGGGAAGGTTGTCGTCGTCGCTCTCGATGCCGAACGTGCTCGTGAGGGTGCCGAGCGGGACGCTGACGTTGAGCTTCGCGCTTTCACGGTCGGGCGTCACCCCGCCGGCGAACAGGTTCATATAGTTGGCGCTCGTCCGGCGGTAATCGAAGGTCCAAGCGGCCTTTCCGGTGGTGAGGCTGCCGGTCGCATTGAACGCGTTGCCGCCGCGCGAGACGCCCGACTTGTCGCGGTAACCCTGTAAACCATAGTGTAATCCCCAGCCGAAGATGGAACCCGTCGCATCACGTTGCAACGTGAGCCCGAAAAATTCGCCGGTGTCCGGCAGTGGCTCGCCCGAGAGGGGATTGAGGTCACCCTCCACCTTGAAAGCTCCGACCGTGGCCGCGATGCTCGATGAACGTCCGATAGGCTCCAGAAAGTTCAGCGCGCCGACATGGTACGGGTTGAGCGTCCCTTCCGCCCCGAGCACGTAGGCCGCTTGGATCACGTGCTTGTCGTCAGGCGCCAAGTGATACGAGGCTGAGAGGCCGCTCGGACCGTCGAACACCATCGGATCGAACGAGGGAGCAAAGGTCCCGAACTGCAATTGCGACGTCCGGTCGCGGATGGTGAAGACCGGCTTGCTTCCGCCGGCGCTGGAGGTAACGCCGCCGCTGGCCGCGAGGCTCAAGTTCTGATCGATCTTTCCGTCGAGCGAGAGCATCGAGCTCTGGCCGAGCGATCCCGCTGCGATATTCTCGTTTCCGACCAGCGAGCCCGTGAGCGAAAAGACGTTGGGTTGCGCGGCCGGCGTCGTCGGCGCCGCGGGCGCGAGAGCTAGGCCGCCGATCACGATCGTCGACGGATCGGAACGGCCAACGACGGCGCCGGCCTGAAGAAGGATCGCCTGCACCTGAACGCTGCCGCTGATTCCTTGCGGTAGATCGAGCGGAACGACGACGACCGCACCCTTGTCGGAGGTGACGCTGTCCGTCCCGGTGACGTTATCGCTGGCCGCGATTTGAGCGCCGTCGGCATTGCGCAATTCGATGCGGACCGCATAATCGCCGGCGCTTAGCCCCTTGGCGTCGCTGGCAATCAGCGCGACTTGGAATTGAACGTGCTGGCCGGCCGCCGGGGTGTGTTCTTTGATCCCCACCTCGGCGATCGTTCCACTCGCAAAGGCCGGGAGAATCGAAGCCACGACCAACGCGGCGGCCAGCGTCGCCGAGACGACGCCGCGCTTCATCGATCGTTTCGAGCTCATAGCATGTCTGCGAATCGTCAGAACCCGTTTTGTCCGATGCCGAACGGAATGCCGATGCCGTTTGTCACAGTTACCGTCGGGTTGGCAGTCGGCGGATTGCCGTACACCGCCACCGAGTGGGGACCGTCCAGGGTGACGTAGAGAACGTTCTGCAGGAGCAGGACGTCGAGCGGAAACCCTCCGGCACCCGTCCCCACCGCAGTCACTGATTGCTGAACGGGTGTACTGGTTGCGGTCAAAGGCAGCGTGTAGATGAACACCGTCGACCTGTTGGTGTCAGCGACCACCAACTTGTTGGTGTACGGGTCTTCGCGGCAGCCACCCAGTTGCGGCAATTGGGTCGTTGTCGGCACCACGATGCTGAGCGTCTTCGTCCAGACGCCCGAAGCGTTGCGTGAAAACACGACGATGGTTCCGGTCGAGTCGTTGTTCGTGACGTACAGATTGGGACTGGTCATGTAGTCGAAGCAAACGCCGAACGGACTCGTCAAGGTGGTGTCGGTGATGGTCGCCGTCACAGCCTGGTTGGTCGTGAAAACCCCGTTGTTGGAATCGTACTCGAAGACGCTTTTGCCGGCGCTTCCCGTGGTGACGTAAACGTTGCCGTTCAGATCGAACGCAGCGAGACCGTACCCTTCCGTCGGTGCGAGGAGCTGGACCGCCGTCGGCAACGTGCTCGTTCCGGGACCGCCGGGGTAGATCGAGAGGCCGCTGCCGGTGAAAGAGATTGCCATGTTGGCGCTTTGCGTGTAATCGAAGGCGACGCCGATAGGAAGATTCGCAGCCGTTCCGACGTTCACGTTGAAATTCGGAGCGCTGGTCGAGGTGAACGGAAACGAGTAGCCGACGATGCCCGGCGGCGGGCTTCCGCTTGGGGCGGGGTGATTGATGACGTACGTTTCGGTCGGGCCTTGCGAGACCGCGACGGTGGTTTGGCCGTTAGATATGAATGAGTTCGCCGTTTGGGTCGCGCTGATGACCAGGTTCGAGATGCCGTGAACCCCGTCATACGTAGCGGTGATGCCGGTCGTGGGTCCGGTGAAAGTCGTTTGTGATAATCTCACCGAGCCCGACGTGTCGTTGTCGCTGAGCGTTACGGGGACGGGTATGCCGGAACAAAAGTTGTCGTAGAATCCGGAGCTGATGACTTCGCCGTCGGCATCGAGCCCATCCACGTTCACATTGAGCGTAATGCCGGCGAGGTTGGCGATAGCTTTGGGATTGGTGGTGACCCTGAGGCTCCTGAGGCAGCCGTTCATCGTAATGGTCGGGACGTTGTGCACCCCGGACGTGATCATGAACGTCCCGGCGGCATAAGCCAATTGGTTGCGCTGAGCGCCCGGTCTGTCGTACGCGATCAGCGTGTACGTGTAGTTTCCGGGACTGAATGCAAATTCTGCGGTGCATCGCAGCAGATTCGCGCTAATGACGGTGCAATTCGGGGCCGTCGGGCCCACGTTGAAGAAGTTGTTTGCGCCGGTAACGTTGTTGAACGTATAACCGATCGACTGGGTCAGGGGCGGCACAAACTCCGGGCGGCGGAGCTGCGCTTGCGAGCTCGGCTCGGATAGCGGGATGTCGATGACGAGCGTGACGCCCGAAGTCCCAGCGGGATTTGCCGTCGGCGTTGCGAGCGGCGCCGGCGGCGACTGCGTGCCGCCACTCCCGCCGCCGCACGCTGCGAGCGAGAAGCCGAAGAGTACGAGGGCCAGATTTTTCTTCACGTTTGTCTTCATTGGTGGCGTTGCTTTGACTGAATGGTGATCGTGGTGGTCGTCACCGTGACGCCGATGCCCGTCTGGTTCCCGGCGCTATCGAGGATAACGATGAGGGTGCTACCGGAATTGTAGCGGCCCGTGGCCGAGACGAAGACCGGGCTCACGGTGACGGTCGTGCCGCTGACGCTTGCGGTCGCGACGTTGGGATCAATCGGGGACGCCGAGTAAGGCGGCGTGCCGCCGCTGATCGTCCCGGTTTGCGGTTGGTACGACTGGTTCGCCGGGAACTGCGAGCCAGTCACCGGGAACACCATCGTGGTCGGGTTGACCGTCAGCGGCGTCGGCGTGGGGGTCGGCGTGGGTGTCGGCGTCGGCGTGGGTGTCGGCGTCGGCGTTGGTGTCGGAGTGGGCGTCGGCGTCGGAGTCGGCGTTGGCGTCGGGGTGGAACTCGTCGACGGCGTCGGAGACGGCGAAGCGCCGGAATTGATGGTAAACGAGGCCGTCAGCGAGCTGGAAATCGAACCTGTGGCATTGGCCGCAGCGGCCACGGCGCTGATGTGGGCGATTGAAAAAGCTGCGCCGTTATAGACGAGGTTGACCGGGGTGCCCGGCGTCGTTACCGTCGACGGCACCAGCGTGAATGCGGCGGAATCGCTGCCCAGGTTGATCGGCGAGAAGTAATTCCCCGGGCCGATGATCGTGTTGCCGTCGGCATCGAGCGCGCTGACGATCACGGCGAACGTGCCGGGATGACCGGGAACCGGTCCCGCGCCAACGAGCGCCAGCTGCAGGGACGCTTCGACGCCGGCCATCGTGATGTTGACTTGGGTAACCGCGCCGTTCGGGGGCGGGACGGGGACCGCGCCGGTCGAGAGGATGTTTCCGGTAGCGTTTAGCCCGTCATACAAAGTGACGACGAAGTTGCGCGCCCCGTTCTGCACGGTAACCGCCGCACTGCACGTGATGCCCATCATGTGGCTCCCGGTGCAGTTCGAAGCGCCGGGCGCGAAGTTCACCACGACTGAGGTGGTGGTATCGGCTCCGGGGCCGTAATCGACGGAAATGAGGCCCGACACCGTGCTAGCGGAGACGTAGGCCGGCGCGCGGCGGGACGAACTGGGCGCCGCCGGCGGCGGGATAGAGATGTTGAATGAGTACGTTCCCAGCGTGCTGCTTGATCCGCTCGGCGACACAACAGAAGTTCCGCCCGATCCACCGGAACACCCGATGATCGACGCAACCAGGCAAAGGCTGAGGAATGAAAAGGCCGTCCGCCAGTTATTCAAACGCGCTTGTTTCATCCTGGGCGACTGGTAGGGGTTGGGACCATTTTACGGGAGACGGCCAGACACCCGCTCCCGCCGACCACGATATCACGACCCTCGCCCCGGAGCGTCCGGACGCTGCGCCGAAGCCCGTCGCTATGACTGAGACGCCGTTGCTTTCCATCCGGGCCGGCGGCACCTTGACTTTGACATTCAACAGGCCGGCGAAACTCAACGCCTTCAACTTCGAGATCGCCGAGGCACTGATCGAAGCATTGCGTGGCGCCGAGCACGATCCCGGTATTCGCGCGATCGTCCTGCGAGGCACCGGCCGGGCGTTTTCCGCCGGCCAAGACCTAGAAGTTTTTCAGCGACTCGCCGCGAGCGGCGAGCGGATCGACATCGCCGACCACCTGCGCCGCACCTACAACGTGGTCGCGGCGCTGGTGCGCCGCATCGAGAAGCCGTTCATTGCGTCGCTCAACGGAATCGCCGCGGGCGTGGGGCTGTCGGTCGCGCTTGCTTGCGATCTGCGCGTCGCCGCCGACGATGCGGAACTGACGCTCGGCTTTTCGAAGATCGGCTTGATCCCCGACGGCGGCGCGAGCTTCATGCTTCCACTGCTGGCCGGACTGGGTCGCGCACTCGAACTCGCCTGGACGAGCGAGAAGATCGGCGCCCAAGAGGCGCTGCGCATCGGCCTCGTCAATCGCGTCGTCCCCGCCGCCGATCTCGAAGCGGCGACCCAGGCGTATGCCGCGCAGTTCGCGCGCATCTCGCCGGCGGCAATCGCCGTGACGAAGCGCGCCTTCAACCGCGCATTGCTGCCGAACTTCGAACGCTGGCTGGACGAGGAAGCGGACCTGCAACAAGAAGCTGCCGACGCCGGCGACGTCATGGAAGGCATCCGCGCCTTCGTCGAAAAGCGCAAGCCGGCGTACGCGCAATGAACGGTATTTTGTGAGCGTGCCGCAGCGGCTCTTCGCCCTCGACGAAAAGGTCGCGCTCGTTACGGGTTCCACGCGCGGCATCGGGTTGGCGATCGCCCGCGAGCTTGCGGCTCACGGTGCGAAGGTCGTGGTCTCGAGCCGCAAAGCCGATGCGTGCGAACGAGCGCGCCAAGAAATCGTCGCCGCAGGCGGCGATGCGTTTGCTTTTCCGTGCAACGTCGGCTATAAAGATCAGCTTCAAGCATTGGTCGACGCTGCACTCGATCGGTACGGCGCGATCGACGTCCTCGTCTGCAACGCGGCGACCAATCCCTATCTGGGGCCGCTGCAGAAGATCTCCGACGAAGCGTTCGACAAGATCATGGGCACCAACGTCCGCTCGAACCTGTGGTTGTGCAACATGGTGATTCCGCAGATGGCCGAGCGCGGCGGAGGCGCCGTCATCCTGCTCTCGAGCATCGCGAGCATCCAAGGCACTCGGCTGCTCGGCGCGTACGCGCTCTCGAAAGCTGCCGACTCGCAACTAGCGCGAAATCTTGCGGTGGAATGGGGTCCGCGGAACGTGCGGGTCAATTGCATCGCGCCGGGAATCGTGCGCACCGATTTCGCCAAGGCGCTCTACGAGAATCCGGCCATCTACGCAACCGCCGTGGCGCACTATCCGTTGGGACGACTGGGAGAGGTGGACGACATCAGCGGCGCGGCGGTGTTTCTCGCCTCGCGGGCCGGCGCGTTCGTCACGGGCCAAACGATCGTCGTGGACGGCGGGACGACGATCGCCGGTTTTGATTAGCGGCCTTTCGGGTCAACTTCGGACGCACGGTTTGCTAGGATGGAACTAACGGCGGCCGGGCAAACGTTCTGGTCTCAGCGCCGCTCAGTTAAGCACGATAGGAGTTTATCATGAGGCCGCATTTATCGCTTTTGCTCACGGCGTCGATCGTTGCATCCGGCGGCGCCGCTTCGGCGAGAGCCCTCAATCCCGGCGCCCCGCTCGCCGACGTCCCCAGCTTCACGCAAACCGTTCCCAACTACGGCACGTATCAGGGTCAGCCGATCGCGGTGACGTTCAAAGGGACGATCGTCGCGAAGAGCTTTCCCACGGGATCGGCCCCCTGCCCCGTGTCGATCGAATACGATGTAAAAGTGACGATGACGCCGTCGGCAAATCCGCCCAACGTCTACTTCGCCGATCCCTACAACTATTCGTGGGCACCGCACAAATCGCTAGCCGGCGTTTACGACGTCAGCAACACCGACCCGGGCCAAGGCATCCTCAACGCACCGATCGTGACAAGCGCCGTGGTCACCTACAAGACGTCGAGTCCATCCGAAGGTTCGCCGGTGACGTTTACGATCGACCTCGGCGGTCAAGTCGGAAAACAAGAACTGCGCGTCGTTTCCCACGTTCAGTGCTTCGTACGCCGCGCTCCGGTACCGCTGCACAGCTGAACCATCCCTAGCCGGAGAAACTCCGGCCGCTATCGGCGAGGCGCACCAAGAGCGGCGCAGGCCGCCAGAATTCAGGGTCGCGTTGGGCGAAGCGTTTTATTGCCGCGAGGACTTTCGGCAAGCCCACCGCGTCCGCGTAGCGCATCGGGCCGCCGCGCGCTTTCGGAAACCCGTAGCCGTTGAGCCAGATCGTGTCGATATCTGCCGCTGACGAAGCGATGCCTTCCTCGAGGATGCGTGCGCCTTCGTTGACGAGCGCGTAGACGCAGCGCTCGACGATCTCTCCGTCGCCGACCTCGCGTTGCGCGATGCCGAGACGCCGTCGTTCGCTTTCTACGATGGGAACCGTCGCGGGATCGTCACGACGCGCGCGTTCGCCGGGTTCGTATCGATACCACCCGTGGCCCGTCTTTTGTCCGAGCCGTCCGGCGGCGACGAGCGCATCCGACAGATCGGTCACTGCGAAGGCCGGCGCTTGGCCGCGCTTGATGCGTTCTTGCTTGGCGCGCCAGCCAACGTCGATACCCGCCAAGTCGGCGACCGCAAACGGACCCATAGCGAACCCGAAATTCTCGAGCGCGCCGTCAACCCGTTCGGGGCTCGCCCCCTCCAAGACCAGAAATTCCGCCTCGCGCCGATAGCCGAGCAACATCCGATTGCCGGCGAACCCGTCGCAGTTGCCGACGACGACCGGGACTTTTCCGAGGCGTCTTCCGAGTTCGACGGCCGCCGCGATCGTGGCGGGCGACGTCTTCTCGCCGCGCACGACTTCCAGCAAGCGCATGACGTGGGCCGGGCTGAAGAAGTGCAATCCGAGGGAACGTTCCGGATGCGATGCCGCCGCGGCGATCGCGTCGACGTCGAGCGTCGAGGTGTTGGTGGCGAGCATCGTATCCTCGCGGCAGAGGGCTCCGAGCTGCGCGAAAACCTGCTGCTTGAGTGCGAGGTCTTCGAAGACGGCTTCGATGACGACATCGGCTCTCGCGACGCTTTCGCCACATTCGCTGCTCGGCGCGATCGAAGCCATCCGCGTCGCTTTCTCGCCCGCCGAAATCCGCCCGCGCTCGACCTGCGTCGCATAGATCTTCTCGAGCGTTTCGCGCGCGCGCTCGAGTGCGTTTGCGTCGGCATCGACGAGCGCGACGTCGATGCCCGCGTCCGCGAACGTCATCGCGATCCCGCGGCCCATCGTCCCCGCCCCGATCACGGCGGCGCGGCCGATGGTTTTCCTCTCGCTAGGAACCACAGAAGAATCGTGCAAGTCGCATGAGGTTATGCAGAGCGCTGACGGTACCCTCATGTGAACTCGATCGAACGGCTCCACGAGCGCTTGCGCGATTTCATGCGCGAGGTCGTCGTTCCGGGCGAACGGATCTATTTCGAGCAGCACGCAGCGTCGCCCGACCGTTGGTCCATCCCGCCGATCATCGAGCGATTGAAGGCGCAAGCGCGCGCCGCCGGGCTCTGGAACCTTTGGTTGCCGGAGAGCGAATACGGCGCCGGCCTGACCAATCGCGAGTACGCGCCGCTCTGCGAAACGATGGGTCGCACGCACATCGGCCCCGAAGTTTTCAATTGCAACGCGCCCGATACCGGAAACATGGAAGTGCTCGTGCGTTACGGAACACCGGAACAGAAGAAGCGCTGGCTCGAGCCGCTGCTCGCCGGCGAAATTCGCTCGGCGTTCGCCATGACCGAACCGGACGTCGCTTCGTCGGACGCGACCAACATCGCGGCTCGCATCGAGCGCGACGGCGATTCCTACGTCGTCAACGGCCGCAAGTGGTGGACGACGGGGGCGCCCGATCCGCGCTGCAAGATTCTCATCTTCATGGGAAAAACCGACCCTTCGGCGCCCAAGCATCGGCAGCAATCGATGATCCTGGTTCCGATGGAGACGGCGGGCGTGCGCCTCGTGCGGTCCCTCAACGTCTTCGGTTACGACGACGCGCCGCACGGTCATGCCGAGATGACGTTCGAAAACGTCCGCGTCCCAATCGAAAACGTCTTGCTCGGCGAGGGCCGCGGATTCGAAATCGCACAGGGTCGCCTCGGCCCCGGCCGGATCCACCATTGCATGCGATCGATCGGCGCCGCCGAGCGTGCGCTCGAGATGATGTGCGCGCGCGTCTTGAGCCGGGTTGCGTTCGGTAAGCCGCTAGGCGAGCAGGGTGTGATCGGCGAATGGATCGCGGACTCGCGGATCGAGATCGATCAGGCGCGTCTGCTCGTTTTTCACGCGGCCGAGAAAATGGACGCGCTCGGGAACAAGGCGGCGCGTGCCGAGATCGCGATGATCAAGGTCGTCGCGCCGAACGTTGCCATCCGGGTCATCGACCGAGCCATTCAGGCTTACGGCGGGGCCGGCGTCTGCGACGATTTTCCGCTGGCTCATCTGTACGCTTGGCACCGCACGCTTCGCCTCGCCGACGGTCCCGACGAAGTGCATCGCGCCACGCTCGCCAAACTCGAACTGCGGCGTCACAGTGGAACCGCTTCCCACGACGGGAACGTTTCCAGTAGCGGTAATGAGGGGACAATGACCAAGCAACCCCCTGGCTGAAAACGAGGAATCCATGAAACGTACTACTACTTACTCCATGCGTGCGGCGAGCGCCGCGCTCGCCGTCACGCTCTTGCTCGCATTCGGATCGCAGATCGCGAGCGCCGGAACGCTGCCCACCGGCACGACGATCACGGCGGACCTTTCCAGCAGCGATATCAACAGTAAGGTCGCCTACGTCGGCGAGCCGTTCAGCATGACGGTCGTACCGCCGTATCCCAGCGGCGATTCATCCTACGCAAACGCGACGATCTACGGTCACGTCTCCGACGTCGTTCGGGGCTCGCAAGGCCGCAAAGCCTATCTCGGTTTGAGCTTCGACAAGATCGTCTTGCGCGACGGTCGCAGTGCCCACCTGACCGGTCGCGTCATCGCGGCGGCCACCAAAGAGCAGGATACGACGCTGCAAAAGGCCGCGGGCGCCGGCGTAGGGATGGTCGTCGGTAATTACATCGGCAAGCATCTCGGAACCAACCTCGGCGGCCTCGTCGGCGCCGCAGGCGGTTTCCTCTACGCCAATAACTTGAAGGCGAACATCAACCTCGCGCGCGGCGCGCAGGTGCAGTTGCAGCTGCAGCATTCGGTCACGCCCGCGCTGCGACAAGCCGGCCGCTAGTCGACTCGTTGCCGGCAACTTCCGACTCAACAGCGCTCGACGTCGTTCGCAACGACGTCGAGCGTTTTCTTTCCGAGCAAGCGCGGACGATGGCGAGCGTGGTCGACGCGAGGCTGCTGGCCGGCGGCGCTTCACAAGAAAGTTGGAGCATCGACGTCAGGCTCGAACGCGGCGCCGAACTCAATTTGGTGATGCGCCGAGACATGGGCGGCGTTCTGACCTTCGCGACCCTGCCTCGCGCGACCGAATTCGCGGTCATCAAGGCCGCGTACGATGCGGGCGTCCCGGTACCGAAACCGTTTTTCGAGCCCGCGACGATCGGTGGGAAGCCGGCGTTCTTCATGCAGCGCGTCGAAGGTGAAGCCGTCGGGCGACGGCTCGTCAACGACCCCGCTTTTACCGAAGCGCGCGCGAAGCTGCCGGAGCAGATGGCGCAGGCGCTCGCGGCGATCCATCGCGTCGATCTTGGAGCGAGCGGCCTCAAAAAGATTCTCGGCGGCTCGGACACGGATACCGTCGCCGATCGGACCGCGATCGGCGCCGAGATCGGGCGGCTCTATCGCGAGCTCGATAGCGTCGACGAAGCCCATCCTGCGCTCGAACTTGCGTTGCGCTGGCTCGTTCGCAACGAACCTGCCCGCGAATTCGAGCGCACGCTCGTACACGGCGACTTTCGGATCGGCAACATCCTCGTCGGCGCGGATGGGCTGACCGCAATCCTCGATTGGGAATTCTCTCACGTCGGGGACCCGATGGAGGACGTCGCGTGGCCCTGCGTTCGCGCCTGGCGCTTCGGCAACGTTGCGCTCGAAGCCGGTGGGATCGCCGATCGCGAAACGTGGTTTCGAGCCTACGAGCGCGCCAGCGGCCGCAGCGTCGATCGCGAGCGGATCGCGTACCTTGAAATTCTCGGCAACGTGCGTTGGGCCGTCGGAGCGCTGATGCAGGCGCGCCGGCATCTTTCGGGCGTCGAGCCGAGCATCGAACTCGCCAGCCTCGGCCGCCTCAGCGCCGAGATGGAGCACGAAGCGCTGAGATTGATTTCCGAACGGGCAAGCGGTTGAGTTTGCACGACCGGCCGACCGTCGCTGAAATCTTGCAGGCTGTGCGCGCGTATCTCAGCGACGAGGTCGCGAAGACCAGCGACCGCCGTGCCCGTTTCCGCGCGCTCATAGCGGCGAACGTGCTCGCGATCGCCGAACGAGAACTCGGGCAATCGGACGAAGATGCGCGGGTCGAAGACGAGCGCTTGCGCGCTCTCGGTTATGTGGAAGGTGACGCCGCCGAGCGACGCCGCTGCCTGTCGACCGATATCCGCGCCGGGCGGTTCGATGCTCCGGAACGTTTCGCCGCCGCCCTAGATTACGCGCGCACGGTCGTCGAACGCAAACTGGCCGTCAGCAACCCTAGATATCTTGCCAAGAACGCGTGATCATGACTATTGTCATGACCAAGAGCCAAATCGATCGGCTCGGCGAGCGGATCAGATCCGGGATCGTGGATTCGTCCACGAGGCGTGCCCTCGACGAACTTTACGCGGCATACGCTGAGGTCTCGGAAGACACGTTCAAGCAGTTGTGTCAAGTTCTGGACTCGTTAGGCCCGTTGGGAGAGAGTGGGCTTGAACCAAGTGCCGCCCGGCGCCCGACGAAGACGCTCGATTCCATTGCGGCGAAGCTCGCACGAGAGCACGCGAGACTGTCGCAGATGCAGGATATCATCGGGTGCCGGGTCGTCGTCGAGAATCGACGCGAGCAGGGCATACTATCGGGCAGCCTCATGATCACGCCCCAAGCACGGGAAGCGCACGCGGCGCTTTCGCGTGACCTTGGTGTGTCCGAAAAGATCGTGGCTGCAATCCTGAAGAGACCATTCGCGGATGCGAGCTTGGATGATCGAAACGCCAGACCAAGCAACGGCTATCGCGCGGTCCACATCATTGTTAAAGATTTCGGCGCTCCATACGAGATCCAGATTCGGACGGAGTTGCAGAATCGCTGGGCTCAGCTCTCGGAGCGGTTGAACGATATTTACCCAGGCGCGAAGTATGGTAAGGGCGCCGCCGGCGTTCAGAGTGTGTTGTACGACCTTAGCGACAGGACTGATGCAACCGAGCGCGACTACGAAGCTACGGTGGCGAGCTTCGAGGGAGATGACGTCGATTATCGCTTCATCGTGCGACATCGCGCTCGACTGGACGACGCAATCGAGGCGCTCGAGAGGCGTTATGAGGAAATCGAGGAAAGATACAGATTATGATCTTCCTGATCGCCTACGATCGCAAAACTCAAACGTTGATGCAGGAAGTGGAAGTCTTTGACGACAGCCGCCGCAAGGACGCCTACAATCGGCGGCTGGATGTCGAGCTCGCGCTTCCGGCCGAGGCGCATCGCTACGAAGTCGTGTTGCTCGAAGCCGAATCCCGAGAAGTGATCGAACAGACGCACGCGCGTTATTTCTTTGGCGTCGCGGAACTTGCAAGGTCGGCGAGGGCCGATCTGAACAAGATGGCCGAGCGCCTTCGCAAGCAAGCCGAAAAACGCTTGACCCGCTAATCTCCGGTTTTCCAGCGTTCCGCGAGCATTGCGTACAGCGCCAAGTCGCGAAAACGGCCGTGCAGAAGATAGGCGTCCTTCATTGTGCCCTCGAGGGCGTAGCCGAGACGCTCGGCGACGGCACGGCTTTTGACGTTCTCGACGACGCAGCGGATCTCGAGCCGGTGCAAGTGTAGCTCTTCGAAAGCGTAGGTCGTCAGCGCCGCGCCCGCGCGAGTGACCAAACCCCGTCCGCGGGCGTTCGGCCCTAGCCAGTAGCCGAGGTGGGCTAGCCGGCTCGCCCACTCGATATGGTAGAGGCCGATGCCGCCGACGATCGCGCCGCGCTCGCGAACGCTGTATTCGAAGCCGCTCAATTGTTCGAATTGAGATTGGGCGAAACGCGCGTAGCGACGCGCGTCTTCGACCGAAAAGGTCGCCTCGATCCAGGTCAGCCATTCGTTTAGGGCCTTGCGATGCGCGTCGACGAGAGCGAACATCTCGCGCGCGTCCTCCGGCGTACGCGGGACGAGCGTCAGCCCATCGCCGACCGTTAGAACGCCTGGCTTCACATGTTCCGGGCGGCCTTTTCCAGCCCGACCTTCACGTCGTCGGCGTTCATCACGGGAATGAATTCTATGCTCGCATTGACGCTCATGAACCACGGTTCGGCGATCGAAGGGATGTCGCTCGAGTTCTTGAGGTCGAAGATAAACGAAGCCGTGCGCTTTCCGCCGTCGGCGAAGAAATACGCGGCTTCGGGTTTGAGTTGCTCCATCGTGGAGGCAATGAGTTTTTCGAGCGTACCGTTTTTAATGGCAGCGTTGGCGGCTTCGGTGTCGAGGGAAATTCGAGCGAGCGTGCGCATGAACCTCATCTTCCTTTGTGGTTCCGTTGGGGAAGCGGGCCTTTCTCGGCAGCGGTTCTGCAGCCTTCGGGTGCCCCTGGTTTCCTAACGCGAAACGCCTTCTCGAGCGAGCATCTCTTGGTAGATCCGTTCGACATCGGCGAGGCTGTCGATCTCATCCGGCCGCTTGTCGGGCCGCAGCCGCACGATTCGGGGAAACCGCAGGGCGAAGCCGCTTGGGTGCAACTCGCTCTTCTGGATGACGTCGAACGCGATCTCGACCACGACAGTCGGCTCCACGGCGAAGCCGTAAGAGCCGGCGGCAATCTTATGCGTCTCGAACCATTCGGTCATCGTCGCGATCTCGGCGTCGGTCAAACCCGTGTAGGCCTTCCCGATAGTCAGCAGTTCGTCGCTCTCCGGAGAGCGGCGCACCGCAAAGGTATAGTCGGAGAGAACCTTTGCACGCTTTCCGTGGCCCCACTCGACGCCGACGACGACGCAATCGAGCGTCGAAAGTTCGCGCTTGAGTTTGAGCCACCACTTGCCGCGCCGCCCCGGGACATACGGCGCGTCGCTTCGTTTGAAAACGAGTCCCTCATTTCCGCGCTCCCTCGCTGCTTCGAACAACTCCCCAATCCGTTCCGGCGGCGCCGCCGCCTCCAGCGTCGCCCACGGCGCGAGTTCGAGCGCGCCGATGGGCGCCAGCGCGCCCGCCAACTGCGCCCGCCGCTCCTCGAGGGGTTCGTCGACCAAAAATTTCCGCTTCACCGCGAGCGCGTCGAAAGCGACGAACGCGACGGGGATCTCCGCGCGCAGTTCCTCGGATGGGTCGACACGCTGCAAACGTGGTTGCAGGTAACGGAACGGCAGCGCGCGCCCTTCGCGGCGCGCGACGATTTCGCCGTCGAGAATGAAATCGCCGGTCTGCTTTTCGATCGCAGCCGTCACTTCGGGGAAGGCGCGCCCGATGTCGCTGAACGTCCGCGAAAAGAGCCGAACGGTTCGATCGAATTTGTGCGCCTGCGCGCGGATGCCGTCGTATTTGTCTTCGACCAGCCATCCGCCCTCGGCGAGTTCGCGGTACGTCGAACCGAAAGCGATCGGCGAGGCGAGCATGAAACCGATGGGTGCGCCGTAGCGCACTTCGATCGCCGCCAAGACGTCGTCGCGCGCCGCGATCGCGACCGCGCCGACGTCACCCGCGGCCATCGCCGCCCGGCGCACGGCGCGCGCGTCGCGCCCGAAAGCGGCGGCGATCGCGTCCAACACCAAGCCTTCGCGCAATCCAATGCGCAGATCGCCGGTCAAGATCTTGGCGGCGTACACCGCTTCGCGCGCACTGCGGCAAGCGCGCAGGATGCGTTCGCAGACGAATTCCCGTTTCTTCCCCGAGGCTCGCCCTTGCACCGAAGCGATCTCGTCGAGCAGCAAGGCGAGCGACGCCGGCGTGAGGGTTTCTGAAAATAGCGAAGGGGCGGCGGGCTCGCGAAAGACGAGGCCAAGCGCTTCGCCTAAATCGCCCTTGGCCCGATACGCTTCTCCCAGCTCCGCGTCGTCGAAGTGCCACGTGCGCCGCGCCGCGTTGAGGATCGTCCGGCCTCCGATCGCAAGCCTGCGATCGTCGCTCTGCGCGAGCGGGGCGCCGCTCAGAAATCGCGAAGCGGCGACGAGGTCGTCGCGTTCGAGGGAACTCAGATAGCTGGCCAGCCGTTCGATCTTCGTCGTTTTCGCCGCCGTCTCGGCGATCGCGTCACAGACGGCCGCGAAGGCGATCACGAGCGTTCACGTCCGAGGAGAGATATGAGGAACCTGCTTTCACGCCGGGCGCAAATCGGTGCGTCGCTCGCACTCGCGCTCCTGTTTGCCGCAGCCGCGACGCCTTCCGCGCCGGCCGCGGGAAACAAGTCGACGCCGGCGCTCGAGGAGTTTCAGAAGACCTTCGGAGGCATCAAGGACTACCAGTTCCAGATCGTAACGCACGAGACGACCGACGACGGAAAGCACGTAGAAGATCGCGCCTACCTCTTTCGGTGGAGACGGCCCACCGACGCCCAGATCATGGTCTTGGCGGGCCGCGACAAGGGAGGTGCGGCGACCTGGCACGGCGGCGACACCGTGAGCGGCCATCACGGCGGCTTCCTCTCGGGCATTCATTTGACGAAGAGTATTCACGATCGCGATACGACCTCGCTCCGCGGTGACATTCTCACGTCCGACGCCTACGACAGCGAACTGCAGCATTTCACCGAAACTGCCGGGACGCTCGCCGAAGCGACGGGGCCCGCGATCGACGGTCAGACGACGACGGCGGTCACGCTCGCGGTCGCCGATCCCAAAACGAATGCGAACGTCTCGAAGGACGTCCTATTCCTCTCCAACGCGAGCCATCTTCCGCTCGGCCGCGATCAGTACGTCGGTTCGCTGTTGGTGAAAACCGAGAAGTTCAAGGAGATCAAAACCAACATCGGTCTCAAAGACGACGACTTCCGCGGATGATCACCGCGTTTGTAATGATGACCGCGCAGCCCGGCTTGGTAAAACCGTTGGCCGAACGGCTGCTCGAGGTTCCCGGGATCAACGAGGTCTACAGCGTTTCGGGGCCATTTGACCTTGTCGCGATCGCGCGCGTGAAAAACCACGAAGACCTAGCCGACCTCGTCCCCGATCACATCGCTCACCTGGAAGGCATCATCCGTACGGAGACGCTGATTGCGTTCCGCGCCTACTCGAAGCGTGACCTCGGCCTCATGTGGGACATCGGCACGTAGGACTCCTCATGCTCGCGCCGGCGCCGACCCGCGACGGGTGGCCCTCAACCCCGGCTGCGGCTCGCCGTCCGTGGCGAGCCTTGCCTGACTCTCGCCGCCTCCTGCGCCTCCGGCGCCCGGCGGCGATTCACACGATTTCGGGCCACCCGTCGCGGGTCGGCGCCGGCGCAAACATTCGTCGTATCGCGGGGGTCAAGTGAGGCACGATGGCACGCATTTACGATAACCTCGCCGACACGTTCGGGAACACGCCGCTGGTTAAGATTCCGCGATTGAACAAAGGCATCGGTGGGACGGTGCTGGTCAAGATGGAGTCGTACAATCCCGCGGGGAGCGTCAAAGATCGCATCGGCGTCTCGATGATCGAGGCCGCCGAGCGCGATGGGCGATTGCGGCCCGACACCGTCATCATCGAACCGACCAGCGGTAATACGGGGATCGCCCTGGCCTTCGTGGCCGCGGCGAAAGGCTATCCGATCGTCCTGACGATGCCGGAGACGATGACGCTGGAGCGACGCAATCTCTTGAAGGCGTACGGGGCGCAGCTCGTGCTCACTCCGGGAGCGGAGGGCATGCCGGGAGCGATTCGCAAGGCGCAAGAGATTGCGGCCGGCAATCCCGGCAAGTATTTCATGCCGCAGCAATTCGAGAATCCGGCGAACCCTGAGATCCACCGTCGCACGACCGCCGAAGAGATCTGGCGCGACACCGACGGCAACGTCGATGCGCTCGTCTCGGCAATCGGCACCGGTGGGACGATCACCGGCGTCGGCGAGGTCATAAAATCGCGCAAGCCTGCCTTCCACGTCGTCGCCGTCGAGCCCGACGCTTCGGCCGTCCTCTCCGGCGGAAAACCCGGGCCGCATAAGATTCAAGGCACCGGCGCCGGCTTCGTGCCGGCGATCCTGAACACCAAGATTTATGACGAGGTCATTCGCGTCACCAACGAAGACGCGATCGAGCTGACGCGTCGCGCGGCGCGCGAAGAAGGGATGCTCGTCGGCATCTCTTCCGGCGCCAACCTCTGGGCCGCCTTACAAGTTGCCGCGCGCCCGGAATTCGCCGGAAAGACGATCGTGACGATCGGTTGCGACACCGGCGAACGTTACCTCTCGAATCCGGTATTCGCCGAACAAGACGCGAACGTCGTCGAGGCAGCGCTCGCTTAACAGGCTGCGGCGCGCTGCAAACGAACATCGCGAAGCCGTCCCCCGAATGGAGTTTCCTGATGTTCCTTAGATTTCGACGCGTCGTCGCGGCGGCGAGCGCGCTCGCTTTCACGCTCACGCTGACGCCGGTTGCGCCGCTCGGCGCGGCCGCCAAGCAGGACGTCCTGCGCGCGACGCTGTCCAACGGCCTGCGCGTCATCATCGTTCGCGATCCGTTGGCGCCGGTCGTCACCGAGATGGTGAACTATCTGGTCGGCGCGCAAGACACGCCACCGGGTTTTCCGGGTATGGCGCACGCCGAGGAGCATATGGTCGCCGCACGATCGACCAAGGAACTCGACGCGAACCAGATCGCCACGATCACGGCGCTCTTGGGCGGCGACTTCGACGCCGACACGCAGGACGCCGTAACGCAATACTTCATATCGACGCCCGCCGACTATCTCGACATCGCCTTACGCGTCGAAGCGGCGCGGATGAGCGATGCGCTCGATCTCCAGTCGGAGTGGGCGCAGGAGCGTGGAGCGATCGAACAAGAGGTCTCGGGCGATCTCTCCAGCGCCTTCTACCGCTATTACGAGAAGGCTCGCGCGGCGCTCTTCGCTGGGACGGCCTACGATCACGACGCGCTGGGTACGCGGCCGTCCTTCGATAAGACGACCGGCGCGATGCTCAAAGATTTCTACCGCAAGTGGTACGCCCCGAACAACGCGATCCTCATTATCACCGGCGACGTCGATCCGCCGAAGACGCTTGCCGAGGTGAAGTCGATCTTCGGCTCCATCCCGCGCCGCGCGGTCCCGAAACATCCGGTCATCCAGCCCGGCCCGATCGATAATAAGGAAGTCATTCGGGATACGAGCGACTTCCCGGTGCCGTTTGCGATCTTGACCTATCGGCTGCCGGGCGCATTGAGTCCGGAATTCGCGGCGACCAACGTCGCGCTCGACGTGCTGTCCAGTCAGCGTGCGAACCTCTACGCACTCGCCGCCGAGGGGAAAGCGCTCGCCGCCGGCGCGGTGTTCCAAGGCGCGCCGGCCGGCAGCCTCGCGTTCGCCTATGTTGCGACCGCTCCCGGCGCCGACACCGACGCCGCGCTGAAGATGGTCGATGACGTCATCGCCGGTTACATCAAAGACGGCGTTCCGGCGGATCTGGTCGAGGCGGCGAAGAGGCGCGAGATCGCGCAACTGCTCTTCTCGCGCAATTCGATCGACGGGCTCGCCCAGGACTGGGCCGAAGCAGTCGCAGTCGACGGTCTGGGCTCGCCCGACGACGCCATTGCACGATATCAAACGGTAAGCGTCGACGACGTGAACCGCATCCTGCGCACGTACTTCCCGCGCGAACGTGCCGTCGCCGGGATACTGACGCCGAAACCCGGCGCCGTCCCGTCGGGCGGTTCGATCGGCGTCAAGGACGTCTTTTCGCCCAAGGAAACCAAGCCCGTCGTCCTCCCGATGTGGGCGCGCCGCCTGAACTCGCCGCCGAGCGTCCCGGCTTCGAATCTCAAACCGGTCGACACGACGTTGCCGAACGGCATCCGCCTGATCGTCCAGCCTTTCTCGATCAGCCCGACCGTCACCGTACGTGGCTCGATCCGACACGACGTGGACCTGCAAACCCCGCCCGGAAAAGACGGCGTCGCCGATATATTGAGCGCACTCTTCACGTACGGCACGACGACCTACGACCGGGTGGCCTTCCAAAAGCAGCTCGACGACGTCGCCGCCGACGTCGCGGCGGGGACGTCGTTTTCGCTCTCCGTCCCAGCGCAGAACTTCGATCGCGGGATGCAACTGCTCGCCGACGATCTGCTGCACCCCGCGCTGCCGGCGAACTACTTCGCGATCGTGCAAAGCCAAGAAGCGGCGGCTCTCAAAGGGACACTCACGTCACCGGATTATCTGGCGCAGCGCGCGCGCGCCACGGCATTATACCCGAAGGGCGATCCCGCGTTGCGCGAGGCGACGCCGGAAACCGTCGCCGCCCTCACGCTACCTGACGTGAAGTCGTATCACGACTCCGTCTTCCGGCCGGATATGACGACGATCGTCGTCGCCGGCGACGTTACGCCCGAAGCGGCCCGCACGATCGTCGAAAAATGGTTCGGCGCATGGAGCGCGACCGGACCGAAGCCGCAAACCGATCTGCCGGCGGTTCCGCTCAACAAGCCGTCTAAGGCTAGCGTGACCGCGCCCGGCCGCAAACAAGCGTCGGTGACGTTGCAAGAGATCATCGGCGTCCACCGGGGCGACCCGGACTACGATGCGCTGCTGCTCGGCAACTCAGTCCTAGGCGGCGCATTCTACGCGACCCGCTTCTCGCGCGACCTGCGAAAAGAAAACGGATTAGTTTATAGCATCGGGGCGAGCGTCAATGCGGGGAAGACGCGCTCGTCGTACGCCGTCAATTTTGGCAGCGACCCTGAGAAGGTTTCGAAGGCGCGCGCGATCGTCGATCGCGACTTGCACGACATCGCAACCAAACCGCCGACCGACTCCGAGGTGCGCCAGGCGAAAACGACCTTGGTACGCGATCTCTCGCTTTCTGAAGCGAGCGTCTCGGCGATCGCCGACGGATTCGCGGCGCGTGCGACGAGCGATCTCCCGCTCGATGAGCCGACGCGGCGCGCGCGACGCATCCTGACGCTCTCGGCCGCACGCGTGCGCGCCGCCTTCGCGAAATGGATCGATCCGGAGCGCTTCGTCGAGGTCATCGAAGGCCCAGGGAAGTGAAGATCAACGTTACGCGAGGTCCGGCGGTCGAGTCGGTGCATGCGGTCGCGGCCTGCGCCGTCGACGCTCGCGGCCGCAGAATCCTGGCCCTCGGTGACGTCGACGTTCCGATTTTCCTGCGTTCGTCGGCCAAACCGTTCATCGCCGCGGCGATCGTTGCCTCGGGTGCAGCGGCGCACTATGCGTTCGACGATCGCGAGTTGGCCGTCGTGTGCGCTTCGCACAACGGCGAACCGTTCCACGTCGAAACGGTGCGCGGTATCTTGCGCAAGATCGGCTTGGACGAGTCGGCGCTCCAATGCGGCGCGCATCCGCCGGCGTACGAACCGGCGGCGGCTCAACTTGTCCGCGAAGGTAGCGCGCCGAGCGCGATCCACAACAACTGCTCGGGAAAGCACGCTGGCATCCTCGCTATGTGCCGCCATCTGGGGGTCGATCGCGCGACGTATCTCGAGCCCGGCAACCCGGTGCAACGAGACATCCTGGCCTTCTGCGCGCGCCTGAGCGACGACGATCCTGCGACGTGGCCCGTCGGCGTCGACGGCTGCGGCATCCCGGCCTACGCGACGCCGCTGCATTGCGCCGCGCTCGCGTTCGCTCGGCTGGCGACGCTCGACGGTCTCGCCCGCGCCGACGCGGAGGCGCTCGCACGCGTTCGCGCGGCGATGGCGGCGGAACCTTCGTATGTCGGCGGGACCGGACGATTCGACACGGCACTGATCGCGACGACCCGCGGCCGCATCGTGTGTAAGGCCGGAGCGGAGGGCGTTCACGGCGATGCGCTCCTACGTGAGGGGATCGGCCTCGTACTCAAGGTCGTCGACGGTACCCGCCGTGCAACCGCGCCCGCCGCGATTGCATTATTGGAGTCATTGCACGCCCTCGAGCCCAACGAGCTCGCGGCGCTTCGACCCTTCGCGCACGCCGAAGTCCGTAACGTCGCGGGTCGAACCGTCGGAGAGATCGAGGCGCTCGCCCCGAGTTTCTCAGCTTGATCGATTTCTTCTTACGCCGTCCGATCTTCGCAGCCGTCTGTTCGATCGTCATCGTCATCGCGGGCCTGATCTGCATTCCGATCTTGCCGGTGGCGCAGTTCCCGAAGATCGCGCCGCCGGTGGTATCGGTGAAGGCGGTGTATCTCGGAGCGAGCGCCCAGGCCGTTGAGGACTCCGTCACGATCCCGCTCGAGGAGGCGATCAACGGCGTTCAGGGTCTGCGCTACATGTCGTCGCAATCGAGCAACGACGGCTCGAGCACGATCACGGTCACCTTCAATCTGGAACGCGACCTCGACGCGGCGACCAACGACGTCCAAAACGCCGTCCAGACCGCGATCGCCAGGCTTCCGCAGCAAGTCACGCTCACCGGCGTGACGGTCGGTAAGAACGCCGGCAGCTTCGTGATGGGCATCGGCTTCTCGTCGCACGATCGGAACACGACCGCGCTGTTCCTCTCGAATTACGCGGCCCTGCACATTCGGGACGAGCTCAAGCGCGTCAACGGCGTCAGCGACGTGATCATCTTCGGCGAGCGAAAATACGCCATGCGCCTGTGGGTCGACCCGAAGCGCCTCGCCGACAACAATTTAGACGCTCAAGACGTCGTGAACGCCCTGGCCGAGCAAAACGTGCAAGTCGCCGCCGGCGGGATCGGCCACCCGCCCACCAGCGGGCAGCAGCCGTATGAGATGAGCGTGCGCGCCGTCGGGCGTCTGTCGACGCCGCAAGACTTCGAAAATCTCATCCTGCGTTCGACGCCCGACGGCGGCCTCGTTCGGATGCGCGACATCGGCCGGGTCGAACTGGGCGCCGAGAGTTACACGACCGACCTGCACTTCAACGGCCGCTCCGCAGTCGGACTGGGGATCTTGGCGCTACCCAGCGCGAACGCGCTCGACGTCTCGAAGGGCGTCCGAGCCGAGCTCGATCAGCTTGCAACGAAGTTCCCGCCCGGCGTCTTCTACGACATCGCCTTCGACGGGACCGACTTCGTCAACGAGTCGATCCGGGAGGTCGTCAAGACCCTCGGAATCGCGATCGTGCTGGTCATCCTGGTCGTCTTTCTGTTCTTACAGGATTGGCGCACGACGCTCATCCCCGCGATTACGATCCCGGTTTCGCTGATCGGGACGTTCGCCCTGATGAAGCTGCTGAATTTCTCGATCAACACGCTCACGTTGTTCGGGATGACGCTCGCGACCGGGCTCGTCGTCGACGACGCGATCGTGGTCATCGAAAATATCGCGCGCTTCATCCAGCAGAAAAAGATGGCGCCGTTCGCGGCGGCCTCCGCGGCGATGAAGGAGATTTCGGGCGCCGTCGTGGCGAGTTCGCTCGTCCTGCTGGCGGTGTTCGTACCGGTCGCGTTCTTCCCCGGGACGACGGGGCAACTCTACAAGCAATTTGCCTTGACGATCGCTTGCGCGGTCACGATCTCGCTCTTCAACGCCTTGACCCTGACGCCGACGCTCTCGGCCTGGCTACTGGGACACGAAGAGGAACTAAAGAATAGGTTCTGGCGCGCCGTCGACAGCACGATCCATTGGTCGCGCGACACCTATCACGCGACGCTCGGCAGCGTCTTTCGTTTTCGCTACGTGCTGATCGCGCTGTTCGTCGCGGCGCTCGCCTTCACGGGTTTCCTCTTTAAGGTCTCTCCGACGGGTTTCACACCCGACGAAGACCAAGGGTTCTTCATCGCCACCGTCCAGGCGCCCGAGGGGACGTCGATGGACAAGACCGAGGGAATCACCAAGCGCGTCGAGGCGATCATCGCCGCGCGGCCCGAAGTGCTCGATGTCTTCGACGTGATCGGCTTCGGCTTTACCGGCAACGGCTCGAACAAGGCGACGATGTTCGTGCGTCTCAAGAAGTGGGCTGATCGCAAGGGCTTCTCGCATTCGCTGACGTCGCTGCTCTATTACACCCTGTACCCGCAGTTTTCGCAGATCCCCGACGCGCAAGTCTTCGCGTTCTCACCGCCGGCGATACAGGGGGTCGGCAATTTCGGCGGCTACCAGTTCGAGCTCGAAGATACGGGGGCGGTCGGGCTCGACAAGCTGACGCACACTGCCTACGGAATCATCGGCGCGGCCAACCGCGATCCGGATCTACGCGCGGTGTTTACGACCTTCCGCGACGACAGCCCGCAACTCGTGGTCGACATCGATCGCGACAAGGCGAAGTCGCTGGGCGTTCCGCTCAGCAACGTCTTCAATACGCTGCAGATCGATCTGGGCTCGCTCTACGTCAACGACTTCGACTATCTCGACCGCTCGTACCGCGTCTACGTTCAAGCAGACACGCCGTTCCGCTCGGTGGTCGGCAACCTGCAGAACATCTACGTTCACTCCGCGTCGGGCGCGATCATGCCGCTTTCGACCTTGATCAAAGCGCGTGAAGAAAAAGCGCCGCCGGTCATCACGCACTACAATCTGTTCCGTTCGATCGAGATCAACGGCCAGCCGAGCGCCGGTCACGGCTCGGGCGACGCGATCGCGACGATGCAGCGGCTGGCCAAGCAGAGCAATACCGACGGTATCAGTTACGAGTGGTCGGGGATCTCGCGCGATCAGATCGAGTCGGGCTTGCTGTCGGTGTTGATTTTTACGCTGGGCATCATCGCGAGCTTCTTGGTCCTGGCGGCTCTCTACGAAAGCTGGTGGGACCCGCTGGTCATCCTGCTGTGCGTACCGCTGGCGATTCTCGGCGCGCTGCTCGCCATGATCGTGCGCGACTTGATCGCGGCGATCTTCCCGGGCGTCGGCTTCGTCCTTTCGGACGTCTACGCTCAGGTCGCGTTCGTCATGCTGATCGGCTTAGCGAGCAAGAACGGTATCTTGATCGTCGCCTTCGCCAATCAATTGCGCGAGCAGGGTTTGGATCCGGTGGCGGCCGCGAAGCAGGCCGCCGAGACGCGCTTCCGGCCGATCATCATGACGTCGCTGGCATTCATACTGGGCGTGCTGCCCCTCGTCGTTGCGACGGGCGCCGGCAGTTCGAGCCGTCATTCACTTGGGACGCCGATTTTCGGTGGGATGATCCTTTCGACGATCCTGAACTTGTACGTCGTACCGGTGTTTTACGTGTTGATCGTCAACCTGACGGAACGCCGAAAGCGCGCCCGTACCGGAACCGGACCGAACGGTCAGGGACGAATCGAGCCCGAAGAACGGCTCGAACCAGTCTCGGTGTAGGGACCCCTGCAGGTCCCGCACGGGGCCGCAGAACGACCCGTCGCCCGACCGCGACGCGTCTCGAGAACGCCGACCGATACCCGTCTCTCGCGGGAATCGGCGGAAGGTCGATGAATCGTCAGGGACCTGTCGCACGATACTCTGCCAGAACGATAGCGTGCGAATTTCTTTGCGTCCGCTTGAAAGGGGTCGCCCCTTGAGATTCTTCCGTCTTCCGGTGGCACTCACCGTCATCGCCGCCATCCTGTTCACCCTCGGCGCTCCGGTTCGTTCCGGCGCGGCCGATACCGGCCCGGTCAAGATCATCGTGATTACCGACATGTCGGGAATCTATTCGGCTCTCGCAGGTGAGGGAGCCGTGGTCGCCACCAAGATGGCCGTCGCCGATTTCGGCGGTAAGGTTCTCGGCCGCCCAATCGAGGTTGTCGTCATCGACCATCGCAACAACGGGAACGAGAGCGCCGTCAAGGCGCGCGAAGCGCTGGACAACGGCGGCGATATGTTGCTCGACATGACGAACTCCGCCGTCGCTGCAGCCGACATCGCCGTCGCGAAAGAAAAGCACAAGTTGGCGATCGTCACCGGGGCGGCGAGTTCGGACTTAACCGGTCGGCTTTGCAACAAGTACTCGTATCATTATGCATACGACACATACGCGCTCGCTTCGTCGACCGGTCGCAACGTCGCGCGTCAAGGCGACGGGAAGACGTGGTATGGGATCGCCCAAGATTACTTATTCGGGCAAACAATGGTCAAAGACTTTACCGCAGCAATTAAGCCGGAGGGTGCAAAGTTCATCAAGACCGACATGTACCCGACCGGCAGCACGGACTTCTCGTCGTACCTCTTGAGCGCAAAGGCATCGGGCGCCGAAGTGCTCGGCGTCCTCAACGCGGGAGCCGACACGGTCAACACGATGAAGCAAGTCAAGCAGTTCGGCCTCGACAAAGTCATGAAACATATCGCGGTCGGGCTACTCTTTCTAAGCGACGTCGACGCCTTGCCGGACGTCTTCGCGGGCTCGCGCATCACGACGTCGTGGTATTGGAATCAGGACAAGGCGGCCCGTGCCTGGGCCGACCGCTGGACCAAACAGCGCGGTGGCGGGCTCCGTCCAACCGACATTCAGGCCTCCGACTATTCGGCCACGATGCAGTGGCTCAATGCCGTCAAGGCGGTCGGCTCGACCGACGCCGACAAGATCGTGGCTTATCTCGATGGCCGTCAGTTCAACGACTTCTACGCGCACGGCGGCGAGTGGCGCGCGCGCGACCATCGCGTGACCCACGACATGTACGTCGTCGACGTGATCCCCAAGGAACAGATCAAAGAACCTCACGCCTGGTTCAAGGTTGTCCAGACGATCGCGCCGGGCCGGGCCTTCCGTCCCGAGTCGCAATCCACGTGCAAGAAGGACTGGTAGGAGCCCTGCCCCTAGCGGCATAATCGCGGGAGGTCGGTGTCAGATAAACGCCGGCCTCTCGCAATTTCGGAGGAACGTGCTCGCTCAGGTCTCGCTGTCGTCCCTGACTCCGAGCTTCGTGCTCGAGCAGCTCTTCAACGGGTTCGTGCGCGGCGGGTTCTACGCGCTGCTGGCGCTCGGCCTGAGCATCATCTTCGGAATGCTGCGCATCGTCAACTTCGCGCACGGCGTGATGTACATGCTGGGCGCGTTCGTCGCCTACCAAGGGGCGATCGCCTTTGGCCTCCCGTTTTTTGCGGCGCTGATCGTCGCGCCGATCGTCGTCGGCGCCTTCGGGCTCTTGATCGAGACGACGCTGCTGCGCCGCTTGTACAACGTCGACCCGCTTTACAACCTGCTCTTCACTTTCGCCCTCGTCCTGATCATCGAGGACGCGATGCGGCTCAAGTTCGGCGCGCTCGGCTCGCCGTACGCGATGCCGACGCTGCTTTCGGGGGCGACGAACCTCGGCTTGTTCCTTTATCCGACCTACCAGTTGTTCGTAATCGTCGTCTCGATCGTCGTTTGCTTCGCGGTCTACTTCGTGATCGAGCGCTCCCCGCTGGGTGCGCGCATCCGCGCCGCGACCGAGAAGCCGGAGCTCACGCGCGCCTTCGGGATCAACGTCAGCCGGCTGGTCAGCGGAACTTTCGCCTTCGGCGTCGCGTTGGCGGCGTTTGCCGGCGTCCTCAACGCGCCGTACACGAACGTCGAGCCGGCGATGGGCGACGGCATCATCATCAACACCTTCGCGATCGTCGTCATCGGCGGGATGGGCTCGCTGCGCGGCTCGATCCTGATGGGCTTCGCGCTCGGGATCATCCAAGTGATCGGAGCCGTCTTCTATCCGCCGATCGCCAACACGTTGATCTTCATCGTCATGGTGCTGGTCATCTTGTATCGGCCACAGGGACTCTTCGGGATGCCGGAGCGGCTGGCGTGACGCTGGCCCTCATTCGCGGCCGGCGGGGCCTCGCCGTCGGCCTCATCTTACTGGTGGTCGCGCTGGCGCTGCCGTATCTCGTCTATCCGGTCTTCGCCATCCAGTTGATCTCGTTTGCGCTGGTCGCCGTCTCGTTCGATCTGCTGCTCGGTTTCACGGGATTACTCTCGTTCGGCCACGCGATGTTTTGGGGCGGCGCCGGCTACGTCGCGACGATCCTGATCGGGCGTTTCGGCTGGACCTCGTTCCCGGCGGCGTTCTTGGCGGGTGTTGGCTTCGCATTCGTGCTTTCGTCGCTGGTCGGCTTCATCGCGGTCCGCCGCAGCGGCATCTACTTCGCGATGGTCACGCTGGCGATCGCCCAGATCGTCTACTTCATGGCCTATCAATTCAACGGCCTAACCGGCGGTGAGAATGGAACGCAGATCTCGACCCGCGGCGCATTTTTCGGCTTGTCGCTCGAAAGCGATCGCGTCTTCTACTACGTGGCGCTCGCGATCGTCGTGCTCGGCGTGCTGTTCGCCATGCGGGTCGTCAATTCGCCGTTCGGGGCCGTGCTGGCGGCGATGCGCGAGAACGAGCCGCGCGCGCGCAGCGTGGGTTACGACACCAACCGCTTCAAATTGGCGGCTTTCTTGATGTCGGGGACGCTCGCCGGCGTCGCCGGAACGCTGTACGCGGTCGGCAATCGCCTCTCGGGTCTCGACGGCGTCGACTGGCACACATCGGGGAAGATCGTGATGATGACGATCCTGGGCGGGATCGGAACGATCTTCGGCCCGATCGTCGGCGCCGGTCTGTTCGAATCACTCGAACATTACGTCTCGCAGACGCCCGTCGGCGACAAGACCAACTTGGTGATGGGTTTCATCTTCGCCGCCGTCATCTTACTGGCTCGCCGCGGCATCGTCGGGGAAATCCTCCATCAGCTCTTCACGCCGCGCCGCATTCTGGTCGAAGACGAAGAAAATCCCGACACACTCGTCCCCGAAGAACTCCCCGGAACGGCCTAGCCTTGTCACCCTGAGCGCAGCGAGCCCCTCGACAAGCTCGGGATAAACTCCGCGAGCGAAGTCGAAGGGCCACCGGAACTACGAGTCCCAGCCCCTCTCCACCCATTTTATTTTTTCGCTCATCAACCTCGCATCAGCATAGCGCGAGGCGGGGCGACGGGCCGTTCGAGATCGTCTGAATTTGCGC
>Ga0307477_10000102_pt1 | contig 124984 bp, 104 predicted proteins | sample atmos_gasesECM2C_FD_203316 | JGI IMG/M metagenome (GOLD analysis project Ga0307477, IMG submission 203316) | Hardwood forest soil microbial communities from Morgan-Monroe State Forest, Indiana, United States - atmos_gasesECM2C_515 | ecosystem: Environmental > Terrestrial > Soil > Temperate... | reverse complement strand
CCGAGACTGCGGGGACGGGGGACTTTGGCCCCTCGCCCAAAGGGACGCCGAGGGACATTGACCCACTACCGAAGATCTCCACCGGGTCGGCGGCCGCGGCTGGCTTCGCGCCCGGAACTTCCGGCGGTCATTTCCGTAAGCAACACTAGAGACGCGCGTTTCTTCCGCGCGGTTACACCGATGTGCCGATGCGCCGCCACGGCGCCGCGTGACGGCCGCCCGCGGGGCGATTCCGGAGATGATCATGCTCGTGATCGATTCCGTTGACAAGCTTTATTCCGGAGGCGTCCAGGCGCTATGCGGCTTCAGCATCGATCAAGGTCCGGGCATCCTTGGTCTGCTGGGCCCGAACGGCGCCGGCAAGTCGACGTTGATGCGCATCCTCGCCACCGTGACCCGGCCGACCGCGGGGCGGGTGCTGTGGCAGGGCCACGACGTCGTGCGCCATCCGCAGGAGCTGCGCCGCGCGCTCGGCTACCTGCCGCAGGACTTCGGCGTCTATCCCAACCTGAGCGCCCGCGAGTTCCTCGCCTATCTGGCGGCGGTCAAGGGCCTTGCCGGGCGCCGCGCCCGCGCCCGCGTCGACGAGTTGCTCGAGCTGGTGAACCTCACCGCGGCCGGCCGCCGGCCGCTCGGCAGCTTCTCCGGCGGCATGCGGCAGCGGGTCGGCATCGCCCAGGCGCTGCTCAACGACCCACGGCTGCTGATCGTCGACGAACCCACGGCCGGCCTCGACCCCGAGGAGCGGGTGCGCTTCCGCGGCCTGCTCTCCGACCTGGCGGGCGAGCGCGTCGTCATCCTGTCAACGCATATCGTCAGCGACGTCGAAGCCGTGGCCACCGAGATCGCGATCATCGACCGGGGCCGGCTGGTCGCCCATGGCGCGCCCGAGGCGCTGCTGCGCACGGTCGAGGGACGCGTCTGGGAGTGGACGGTGGCCAGCTCGGAGCTGGCCGCCGCGCGCCAGCGCCTGGTGATCAGCGGCACGGCGCGGCGCGGCACCGACGTCGCGCTGAGGGTCGTCGGAGAGCAGGCGCCGACGCTCTCCGGCGTCTCCGGCGTCGCCGGTGCGGCCGGCGCCGCCGGGGCCGCGCTGCCGCCTTCGCTCGAGGACGCCTACCTGTACGCGATCGCGATGGCGCGGCAGAACCGGCGGGCGGCATGAGCCGGGCAGCCGCGCCGGCGCCACACCGCCCGGCGGCCCCCGCGGCGGCGGCGCGGAATCGCGGGCCGCGATGAGCGACATGGCGGCAGCCGCCTTCACCCTGCGGCAGGTCCATGCCATCGCCCGCGCCGACCTGCGCGAGCGTCGGCGGCGCTTCAGCTACCTGGCGACGCTGGCCGGGACGTTGTACTTCCTCTACCTGGTTCACGCCGGCAACGTCCGGCTCACCATCCACGGGCAGCGCGGTGTCTACAACTCGGCCTGGATCGGCACGCTCATGGCGCTCAGCGTCGGCAGCCTGCTGTCGCTGATCGGCTTCTACCTGGTCAAGAACACCCTCGACGGCGACCGCCGCACCGGCGTCGGCGAGATCCTCGCCGCCACGCCGATGTCGCGCGCCGCCTACACCCTGGGCAAGGCCATGTCCAACTTCTCGCTGCTGGCGTCGATCCTGGCCCTCTGCGCGGTTGCCGCCGGCATCACCCAGCTGCTGGCGCGCGAGGAGGCCCGCCTCGACCTGGTGGCGCTGCTGCTGCCGATGGCCGCGCTGGCGGCACCGCCGGTGGCGTTGGCTGCCGCGATGGCGGTGCTGTTCGAGGCGATCGCATGGCTGCGCGGCTCGCTGGGGAACGTGATCTTCTTCTTCCTCTGGATCGGCTGGCTGAGCCTCTCGGCGATCGGCCCGGGCATCGACCCGCTCGGCTTTCAGCTGGTCGAGAGCAGCTTCGCCCGGCAGCTGCCGGCGCCGGCGGGAGCGGCTGCCGCCGCCGCGGCGCGAGGCGGGATCTCCCTCAATATCGGACCGGGGGGGCCGGCCGCGCCCGCCGGCGCCGAGGAGAGCGCGGGGCCGAAGACCGGGAGCGCCGCGGCGGCGGCGAAGGGCGCCGGGCACCAGGCAGGCCGGCCGGCAGGGCAAGCCCCCCGGCCGCCATTGCCCAGCGGCATCCACTGGCGCGGGATCGATTGGACTGCCGCGGTCGTCGCCCCGCGGCTCGGCTGGCTGGGGATCGCGTTCGCCATCGCTCTCGTGGCCGCGCTGCCGTTCTCGCGCTTCGATCCGGCCCGGGAAGGCGGCAAGAGACCGCGCCCGAGCCGGCGGGCGGCCGCGACGCCGCCCCTGGACCCGGCGCCGGCGGGCGAGCCGGTCGCGACGCCCGCGACGCCCGCGACGCCCGCAACGTCCGCGAGGCCGGAGACCTCGGACGCGGCGCTGGCCACGGGGCACGGCCGGCCCGGCTCCGGGCTCGAGCGCCGGTGGACCGGCGGGCGCTGGTGGCAAGAGCTGGCGGCAGGGGCGCCACGTTCCCGCGCCCTCGTCCTGGTGATCGCCGAGCTGCGGTTGCTGCTGCGCGGCCGCGGCTTCTGGTGGTACGCCGCCGCCGCCGGCCTGTGGATCGGCGGGCTGGCCGCGCCGGCCGGCCAGGCGCGGGCCACCCTGCTCGCCCTGGCCTGGATCTGGCCGCTGCCGCTCTGGTCCGAGATGGGCGCGCGGGAGGCGCGGTACGGCACCCGCCCCTTGGTCCTCTCGGCGCCCTTGCCGCCGGGCCTGCAAACCGCCGCCGCCTGGGCGGCCGGGATCGGCCTGACCGCGCTCGCCGGCTCCGGCGTCGGCCTGCGCCTCGCCCTGGCCGGCGACGCCCGCGGCTGCGGAGCGTGGCTCGCCGGCTGCCTCTTCATCCCCGCTCTCGCCCTCGCCCTCGGCACGCTCTCGGGCAGCCCGCGGCTCTTCGAGGTGGTCTACCTGCTGCTCTGGTACGCCGGACCGATGAGCGGCGTCGCCGAGCTCGACTACACCGGCGCGACCGCAGCCGCCCGAGCGGCGGGCGTCGCCTGGACCTATCCCACGCTCGCCGCCGCCCTCTTCACCGTCGCCTGGGCCGCCAGGGCGCGCCGCGAGCGTTGATCCGTCGCCCTAACCAGGCGCTCCTCAGTGGCAGATATGGGTAGTGGCTCAGTTTCGAGATTCTGGCTAGCACACCGCCCTGGCTAGCACACCGCCCTACCGGGCCAGGTGCGCCAGGAATCCGAACACCAGCGGGAATGTCGCGCCATTGTAGATTGCCTTCCATTCCTTGTGAGATTCCATCGCACGACTCCAGAGGCCGCCGGCAACCAAGATCAGAACGGTCAGTAGAACGAATTTCAACCCGAGTGGAAAGATCGGATCTGCCGGCTTGACCTCTTCCCATGCTTTGATCAAGGGAGGGAAGCCCGCACCTATCGCACCCCAGACGAACTGGCCCCTGAGGCTCAAGTGCTCGCCTGGTGAGGTCATTCAGCGCAGGAGGAAGTCGGAGAATTGCCGGAGAAGTTCTCCTACCTGAGGCACGACACGTCCAAGCACGAGAACGATCGCGACCGCGATCGAGATTTCGATTCGGAGTGCTCGAGGGGAGAACACATCGGCTGCAGAGAAATGGATTCCAAAAACCCGCGTCAATCGACTCATCCGGCACCCTCCTTCATCCTGGTTTTTAGCACTTTGCCGGCCACTCAGCAACCCATCGGGAGCCGGATCTCCTCTCTGGCCGCCGTTCGAGCGAGACCCTGCCGTCCGCAGCCCGCCCCCCACCAGCGAGAATCGCCAAAGGAACCTCCAGCCGCAGGGGAGGGGCAGGGCCGCAGGGGGCGGATCTCCTCGCGGCCGCCTGGAACCGGTCACCGAAGAGCTGGTGGCCGTAGGGGAGGAGAGCCAGGGCCGCGGTCGGCGGATCTCCTCGCTGCCGACCTTTGGGCGAGGCGCCGCATTCCACCACCCCCCCGGCATCCACCACCCCAGCGCCTCGTCCAAAGGGAGGTAGCGAGGAGATCCGCCGACCGCGGCCCGGATCGGAGGGAGATTCCCCGTAGGCGCGCGCCTCAGTTGCAGCTGCCCGGGAACGCCACGGTGTCGGTGACGGCGGGTGCCGGCGGGCCGGGGTAGTTGAAGTAGATCTTGGCGACGCCGCTGCGCACGTCCACGACCTGCAGGCGGTAGAAGACATTGGTGGTCGCCGCCGAGAACACCCATATCGATTGGTTGAGCGCGCAGGCGTCGAGCACCTTCACCATCAGCTCCCAGTCGTCGGCGGCGAAGAACCAGAAGAGGCCCGAACCGGTGGTGGCGAGCGGCACGACGGTGCCGGCGCCGGTGGCGCCGTCGCCGGTGCGCCAGCTCACCGTGAGGAGGAAGGCGGGCGCCAGGCAGAGGTCGCCGGGGCCCGGGTTGGCGCAGGTGTGCAATGGCGGCGGCGTGACGGCCGCCCAGGTGCCGACGAAGGTGCCGTTCAGGACTCCCAGCGCGTCGTTGCCGCTGCCCGTCAGGCTCCACACCGCGATCAGCCCCGGCAGCGGGCTGCTCAGCGCCACGTTGATCGTGGCGCGGATCTGGTCGACGGTGCGAGCGATGGTCCAGAGCCGGAACTCGGTGACCGCGCCGGCGGGGCTCTCGGGCAGCGCGACGTCGCCGCCGATCTCGAGCGGCGCCGAGCTGGTGCCAGGCGGTCCGCTCGCCGCGAAGGATTGGACGAGCTCGCCGTCCACGTAATGGTTCTGGGTGCCGCCGTCATAGGTGACGGCGACGTGCGTCCACTGTCCCGCCGGCACCGTGCCGCCATCGTGCTCGGAGGCGCCGCCGCGGAACGAGGCGCGCAGCGTGGAGCCGCAGACGCCCAGCCAGTAGGACCGGCTCGCGTCCTTGCCGATCAGGCTCCGGCAGTCGCCCGCGGCGAAGGGGGCCGCGAGCTTGACCCAGCCTTCCAGGGTGATCGCGCTCGCCGGATCGAGAGCCGGGCGGTCAGGCACCTCGAGATGACCGTTGCCGGTGGCGGCGGAGCCGCTGCCGCTGAAGACGATGTAGCTGCCGAAGGGCTGCGCCGCCGCGCGGCTGGACAGCACGGACAGCAGCCCGGCGGCCAGGGCCAGCAGCACCCAGACCGGCGGCGTCGAAACACAACCTCCGAGAGCCGACCTCCTGATGGTCATCGCGGATCCTCCTTCTGTACTTAGAGACGGAAAACCAGCGACGCGATGCGCATGACGCGATGCGCACGATGCGAGCAAGCACCGCCGCCGGCCCATCGCCGACCCGGACGAACGTGGCGCGGCGAGCGCCGGCAGGCGGAGCGAGGAGGGGAGGTTGGTGCGAGGGCTACCGGGTCGCGGCGAGCGCCGGCGTGACGCGGCCGCGATAGAGGGCGAGATAGGCCTCGAGAGTCGCGAGCGCCAGCTGGTCGGCCGAGCTGCCGACCACGCGGATGCCGCCGCGCCGCAGGTGCTTGGCGAGACGGCGGTTGGCGAGGCCGATCTCGAGGCTCGCCACCTGGGCGAACGCCTCGACCGGCGTGCACGGCTCGGCGGCGGCGAGCCGGCGCAGCTCCGGGTCCTCGAGGTTGATCAACAGCGGCCGATGCCGGCCGGCGAGGCGCAGCAGCGACTCGCGCAGCAGCTCGGCAGCCGCCAGGTCGACGACCGAGGTGAGCAGCACGGCGGTGGCGCGCCGCGGCTCGATCTGGCCGACGGTCTCCACCGCGAGGTCGTAGGCCGGCTCGGTCAGCCGCGCCTGGAGGTCGAACAGCGCCGCGTAGGCCTGCCGCGCCGAGCGCGCTCCCGAGCGCACCCGCAACGTGCGGTCGATGCGGTCGGAGAAGGCGATGACGCTGACCTGGTCGCCCCGCGCCGCCGCCACCCGGGTGAGGGCGAGCGCCGCCGCCAGCGCGTAGTCGAGCTTGCTGCGGCTGCCGTCCGTCGCCGCCATGGTGCGGGCGCAGTCGAGCATCACCACCAGGCGCGCGCCGCGCTCCCAGGTGTCCTCGCGGCTGACCAGCCGGCCGTGGCGCGCGGTCGCCTTCCAGTGCACCTTACCCAGCGGATCGCCGGCCAGGTACTCGCGCAGCCCATAGGGCTCGCTGCCGGCCCCCTGCAGCGGCAGCGACACCTGCCCGAGGCGCTGCCGCTGGGCGGCGGCGAGCAGCTGCCCGACCCGGCCTTCCCAGCGGACCTGCGGATAGACCCGCACCCGCTCGCCGGGCAGCAGGTCACGCTGCGCCCAGGCCAGCCCCCAGGGCCCCAGCACGCGCACGGTGAGCGGCGCCAGCTGGTGCTCGCCGCGGCGCCGCGGCACCAGGGAGTAGCGCCAGACGGCGGGCCGCGCGGCGCCGACCAGCAGGCACCGGTGCAGCGGCGCCGGCGCCAGCGCCGGGTGGAGCCCCTCGCGCAGCAGCACCACGGTCGCCCGGCCCGGAGCCGCCGGCGCCCGCGCTGCCCCCGGAGGACGCAGGCGGCCCGGCTCGGCGGCCGTCCCGACCTCGAGCGTCACCTCCGCCGGTGCCCCCTGCACCAGCAGCGGCGGCCAGGAGCGGGCAGCGCTGAGCCGGCGCCCGCCGGCGCGGCGCCAATCGAGCCACGCGGCCGCCAGCACCGCCGCATCCAGGGCCGCCGCCGGCACGACCAGGGACGGCGCGAGGAACGCTCCGATGACCAGCGCGGTGCAACACCCCAGGAGCAGAAAGCAGCGAGCGGCGGGCATTGAAGAGCGATCCCGAGAGGCTAAGGCCCCGAAAGAGGGGAGGGAGGGGCGTAGTAGGCCTCGATCGCCCTGTAGCAATGCCTTTTCAATGCGGCACCGGTTCCGCGGCCGCCACCTGCTCGAGAATCTGGCGCGGGGTATGGCCCTCGAGCTCCGCTTCGGGGGTGAGGATCAGGCGATGGGCCCAGCAGGGCGCCAGCAGGCGCTTGATGTCGTCGGGCGCGGCGTAGTCCCGCCCTTCGACGAGCGCCATCGCCCTCGCGGCCTCGAGCAGGGCCAGCACGGCGCGCGGGCTGACGCCCAGCTCGACATGGGGGGACCGGCGCGACGCCGCCGCCAGGCGCGCCAGGTACTCGAGCAGCTCCTCGGCCACGTGCACGCGACGCGAGGCGCCGCGCAGCGCCAGCGCCTCCCCCGCGGGCAGCGCCGCCGGTGCGGCCGTCTCGACCAGCGTGCCGGCCACGGCCTGGCGCAGCAGCTCGAGCTCGGCGCCCCGCGAGGGCAGGCCCATCTCGATGCGCACCAGGAAGCGGTCGAGCTGCGCCTCGGGAAGCGGGTAGACGCCTTCCAGCTCGATCGGGTTCTGCGTGGCCACCACGAAGAAGCCGTCGCCCAGCAGGTGGCTGTCACCGTCGATCGAGACCTGGCGCTCCTGCATCGCCTCGAGCAGCGCCGACTGTGTCTTCGGCGGCGTGCGGTTGATCTCGTCGCCCATCAGCACGTCGGTGAACACCGGCCCGCGCAGCAGCCGGAAAGCGGCGGCGCCGGCATCGAAGACGTTGGTGCCGACGAGGTCCGCCGGCATCAGGTCGGGAGTGAACTGGACGCGGCAGAAGCGCACGCCGAGGCACTGCGCGAAGGTGCGGGCGAGGCGGGTCTTCCCCAGCCCGGGAAGTCCCTCGAGCAGGACGTGACCGCCGGCCATGTAGGCGGCGAGCAGGACCTCGACGGCTTCGTGCTGGCCCAGCACCCGCTGCTCGACGGCGGCGGCAAGCTCGGCGGCGGCGGCGACAAGGCGCGCGGTCGGCACCTCGGGGGGACTGCTGCTCAGGGGGCTGCTCAGGGGGTTAATCAGGGTCATGAGGCTCTCCGGGTTCGATGCGCGGATCGCCGGCGCGCCGGCGCGCCACCTGCGTGGCGATCTCGACCAGCTCGCGCGGGCCGGCGCTCGCGGCCTGGCGGTCGAGGTCGGGCGGCAGCCGCAGGCCGCGGTCGAGCTCGCGCGCGCGGCGCAGCAGCAGGCGCGCCGCCTCGGCGTGGTGGCCGAGACGGTGATGCAGCGCGCCCATGCCCAGCAGGAAGGTCGCGGTGGAACCGGCGACCGTCGCCGGCTCGCGCCACGCCGGCCCCTGCCGCCGGGCCAGCGCCAGGACCGCCAGCAGGTAGAGGAGGACCAAGTGCGCGAGCAGCAGGTCCGCGGCGCGGCCAAGCGGGCCGCGGGCCGCGGGGGCCGTGACCAGGCCATGGTCAACCTCGTCGAAGGCCCAGCGCGGACCCAGGTTGCGCAGCAGGGTCTCGAGCAGGTCGGCATTGCCGGCCTCGCCCAGCCGGGCGTTGGAGAGGGCGTCTGCCGGCAGCACCACCACCCGGCCGCCGTGATGACGGTAGACGGCCACCGCCGGCTTGCCCTCGGGGGTGGTGAACAGCACGGTGGCCGCGGGGCCGACCTGCGGCAGCGCGCGCGGCGCCCAGACCCGCAGCGGCCGTCCGCCGCCGCCCCCCGCGCCTGGCACCCCTGGCGCCGGCCGCAGCTGCCACTCGCGGTGGGTGAACGGCCACCAGCGCCAGGGCGCCAGCGGCACCTCGCCGGCCCGGTCCCACTGCCAGACGTCGAGCAGGCGTTCGGCGCCCGACGCTTCGCCGGAGTAGGCGAGCACCACGTCGCCGCCGCGGCCGAGATGGGCCTCGATCGGCTCCTCGAGGTCGGCCGCCTCGGCCGCCGCCAGGGCCTGCCACGGGAAGACCAGTGCCAGCACGCCAGGACCGGGTTGCCGGCGCGGCGGCAGCGGAGCGACCCGCTGGCGCGGTTCACCGTGCGTGGTCCGATCGCGCAGCTCGAGCGACCCTGCCGGCTCGGCCGGCTCGCCCGCCTCGACCGGCTCGACCGATTGCTCCTGGACGTAGCGCGCCAGGGGCTCCGAGATCAGCGTCACCCGCGCGCCGCGCGCCTGCAGGTAGCGGCGCGCCGCCAGCCAGCCGCCCGGACCGCGCGAGATCGTGCTGCCGCGGCTGCCGCCGCGGTCGCCGAGCGGGACGACCGTCACCGCCGCCGTCCCCAGGAACAAGGCTGCCACCGCCGACCAGCGCCACAGCCGCCTGGCCGGACCGGTCATGCCAGGGCCGCCTCCAGGAGCGCCGCGAGCTGCCGCACGTCCTCGGCGACCGGCGGCCGCGGCCCGTAGGTCAGGCGGTCGAGCTGGCGCACGAGATCCCGCAGGTCCTCGCGGCGCGACCAGCGCAGCAGCTCGCGCCCGGTCCAGGTCGGCTGCGCCCTCGTCCCGGCGAGCGAGCGCGCCAGCCACCACCAGGCGGCGTGCAATGCCTCCGGCAGCCGCTGCTCCGCCAGCCGCCGCTGCAGCTCGAACCGCCAGGCCGCGGCATCCAGGAGCTCGCCCTCGCCGGCCCGTCCGCCGCCGGCCCGTCTGCCGCCAGCCGCGGCCGCCGCCGGGGCCTCGATGCCTTGTCCGCTGCCGCGTGCACGCCGCCGGCGCGCCCACCAGGCCCGCGCCAGCAGCGCCACCACCACCGCCGCCAGGGCCGCCGCGATGCCGCCCAGCAGCCATCCCGGCAGCCCGAGCCTGCCGGTCGCGCGCTCGATCACCTTGGCCAGCGCCGTGTAGAGACTGGCGAGGAGGTCGCGCAGGTAGGAGGCATCGGGAGGCTCCGAGCGCCGGTCCACCCGGCTGCCGGTCAGCACGCGCCCGAGCAGCGCACGATCGGCCAGCGCCGGCCGCCAGGCCACGACGTGGGCGGGGATCACCGCCGGGGCCTCTCCGGCGCCGAGGAGGGGCCGAGCGGCGGCAGCGGCCCAGGCGGCAGGCCGAGCGGCGGCACCGGCGATGGCGGCGGCGGCTCCGGCCGGACGCCGGTCATGCCGGCGATGGCCCGCCGTAGGTCGTCGCCCTCGCGGCGCGCCCGCAGATCGAAGAACAGCAGCGCCGTGGCGAAGCTCGAGTAGAGGTAGACCGCCGAGATGACGAGCGAAGACAGGCAGCGCACGGGCAGCTGCAGCCAGAGGAAGCTCGAGTACCACCCGGGGAGGTCCTCGCCGCTTGCCGCCTTGCGCATGACCACCAGCATCTGCACCACGATCAGCGGCAGCTGCAGCACCGAGGTGGCCAGGAGCGAGATGACCGACACCACCGCCATGAGCGCCAGGATCTTGAGCAGCGGGCTGGTGAGGAAGCGCCGCCCCGGGTTGTGGTGGGCGAGCTCGGCGCTGCGGCTGATCGCCCTGGCCCCGGTCACCTCCTCGTCGGCCATCGCCGGCACCGTCATGCGGACCAGGGGCCAGACGTAGAGCGCCGGCAAGAGGCAGAAGACCAGGGCAACCCCCTCCAAGCAGAACACCGCGAGCTGGGTCGCGAGCACCCGGGGCCGCACCACGAACCGCAGGGCGCGACGGACGTCGACGGCGCGGCCGGCCACCGCGTCGATCGCGGCCACCGTCATGGCCGCGTAAAGAACGGAGTTCACGAGCATGTACGGCAGCAACGCCGCCAGCATGCCGTAGACGCGCACCAGCGACTGCCAGGGATCGGCGGTCGCCATCGCCTGGGACGGCTGCCAGGCGACCTGCGCCGCCGCGACCAGTACGGCGAGGACCGCCGCCGGGATCGCGATCGGCGGGTAGATCACCCGCATGTAGCGCCGGGTCCAGCGCACGGCGTCGTCCAGCAGGACCGGGAACGGCACCGGCGTGAACGGCAGGTCCGCGGGCAGAGCCCCGGCGGCGGGCTCAGGAGGGAGCGACATCGGCCTCGTCTCCGGCGCGGCCGGGGGCCAGGGCCAGACCGAAGAAGAGCAGCACGAGGCCCGACCCCAGCGCCGCCTTGAAAGCCACCGGCACCGAAGGGTCGGGCGAGACCCGCGCTTCGACCACCGCCAGCACCACGAACCACGGCAGGCAGCCGAGCAGCACCAGCAGCGAGTCGTGGCCTGCCCGGCGCATCGCCTCGGCGCGCGGCAGGTCGCCCGCCGCCACCAGCGCGCGGCCGATCGCCAGGCCCGCCGCCGCCGCCACCATGATCAGGGTGAGCTCGAGCGGACCGTGCGCCGCCACGAAGCTCAGCAGCTCGCCGGCCATCGAATAGCGCAGGGTGATGCCGACCACGCCGCCCAGCCGCAGGCCGTTCAAGACCAGGATGTACAGCGGCACGACGCCGGCCAGCACGCCGCCGCCCCAGGCCGTGAGCGCCACGGAGAGATTGTTGGTGGCGATGCCGGACGAGGCCACGGCCGGCGGCACGGTGGTGGTGAGGCTCTCGGTCCAGAGCCGCCCCTCGGCGAGACCGGCGATGGCGCGCGGGCCGAGCAGCAGGTCGCCGAGACCCGGCTGGACGGCCGCGAGCACCAGGCCGAGCAGGCACGAGCCGCCGAACACCGTGGCCGCCAGGCCCAGCAGGCCGAGCTGGCGCTGGAAGGCGGCAGGGAAGGCATGGAAGACGAAGTGCCGCAGGCCGCGCCCGGGGGCGCTCTGCCGGGTGAGGCGGTGGGTGCCCGCCAGGGCCAGCGCCGCCAGCTGCCGGGCGGCGCCGGTGCCGGGGAAGCGGTTGGCGGCCAGCGCGTGGTCGTGGAGCACCTGGCGGAAGGCGAACGCCAGCTCCTCGACCTCGCCGTAGCTCGGCGCCGCGGGTCCGGGCCGGCGGCGGCGGGCGCCGGTGTCTTGCAGCGCCGCGAGCCGGCGGCCGAAGTCCTCCCAGAGCGGCCGGCGCAGGCGCAGGAAGCGGGCGTAGTCCATCACCTCTCCTCGGCAGCCAGGGCCTGGCGCAGCATCGCCACCGGACCTTCGATCCCGGGCCGGCCGAGCCCCGCCAGCAGCTCCGGCGCGTCGCGCTCGACCCGGGCGAGCAGCCGCTGCGCCAGCTCGTCGCGGGCGGCCGCGTCGCGCAGCCCGCCGGCGCGGAGGAGGAAGCTCTCGACGATCGCCACCTCCCGCGCCCCCCATCCCGGCGGCACCCTGCCGAGCAGCACCGCGGGCGCGCGCCCCTCGTGCACCACCAGCGTGCCGGCCAGCCGGTCGCCGATGCGCCGCGCCAGCGGATCGACGGCCATCAGCGGCACGCCGGCGAGGTAGTCGACGTCACGCACCAGGTTGCGGACCAGCAGCGGCCCCGCGCCGGCCTCGGCTCCGGCGGCGGTGACCGCCCGCAGCCGCAGCGCCATCTTGCCCAGGGTGCGCCCGCCGGTCGCGATCTCCATGCCGGCGAAGTATCCCCACTCGAGGAGGAAGACGCCCGTCACGCCGATCGCCAGCCCCCAGGGGCCGCTCACCCAGAACGCCAGCACCGAGCAGAGCAAGAGCCAGAGGCCGAGGAGCACGGCAACGGCGCAGCCGTCGATCACTCCGGCCAGGCAACGGCTGCCGATGTTCGCCACCGGCAGCTCGAGCCGGATGTTGTCCAGCGCGAGGATGCTCTCACGGTCGAAGTCCGCCACGGCGCCCCCCCATCCCGCCTGACACGAGCCCGCGCCAGCCTACGTGCAGGCGCCGGGGCCCGTCAACGCGAGCACCTACGTGCGGTGTGCCGGGGGACGAGCGAATTGGATCAAAGATTTACGGCCGGCCCTCGGCTTCCCCGGTCATCGGCACGAAGCGGACGGGCAGGACCTTCTCTTGCTTCACGGTGCCGTCGGGCTGCTTGGTTAGCACGATCAGGTCCTGATCGAAGCCGCCGATCGGCAGCACCATGCGGCCGCCGGGCTTGAGCTGGGCGATCAGCGGCGGCGGCACGGCGTGCGGCGCGGCGGTGAGCAGGATGCCGTCGAACGGCGCCGCCTCGGGCCAGCCGCGGTAGCCGTCGGCGATGCGCACCTGGACGTTCTCGTAGCCGAGCCGGGAGAGCGTCTCGCGCGCCCGCGCTCCCAGCTCCGCCACGATCTCGACGCTGTAGACCTGGGCGGCCAGGCGCGACAGCACCGCCGCCTGGTAGCCCGAGCCGGTGCCGATCTCGAGCACCCGCGACTGCGGCGGCAGGCCGAGCAGCGCGGTCATCAGGGCCACGATGTACGGCTGCGAGATGGTCTGACCGCCGCCGATGGGCAGCGGATGGTCCTCGTAGGCCTGGCCGCGCTCGCCCTCCGGCACGAAGAGGTGGCGGGGCACCTGCGCCATCGCCGCCAGCACCTGCGGCGACGTCACCCCGCGGGAGCGGATCTGCTGCTCCACCATGCGCTGGCGCAGCCGCCGCTCTCGCGGCGGATCGGCCGCGTGACTGTCTTCCGTGGCGATCGCGGCCATCGCTTGGGCGATCCCTCCAACGCCCGGCACCGCGAGGTCTGCGGGACCGGTGCTCCCTGCGCCCCCACCGCTCCCGCGGCTCCGAACGAGCCCCACGCTGCCGAAGGTCCCCGAGACGGCGACGATCGCCAGGGCGGCCAGGACGACCCGCGGGGACCGCGGGCGAGGCTGCTCAATGGCCATCCTGCACCTGGCCGGTCATCGGCGAGACCCGCACCGGCGCCACGGTCCGCTTCTCGATGCCTTGCGGAGTCTTGGTGATGACCAGCAGGTCCTGAACGCCGCCGCCGACCGGCACCACCATCTTACCCCCGACCCGCAGCTGGTCGATGAGCGGCTCCGGGATGCGCGGCGCCGCCGCCGACAGCAGGATGGCGTTGAACGGCGCCCGCTCCGGCAGCCCCCGGTAGCCGTCGCCGGCCCAGACCTCGACATTGTGGTAGCCCATCACCGACAGCGCCTTCTCGGCCTGGCTGGCGGCCACCGGGTCGATCTCCATCGAGTACACCTGGCGGGCGATGCGCGACAGCACGGCGGCGTGGTAGCCGGTGCCGGTGCCGACCTCGAGCACGGTGTCGCCGTGCTTGAGGCCGAGCAGCGAGGTCATCAGGGCGACCACGTAGGGCTGGTAGATCGTGCGGTTCGGCCCCACCTGCAGGGCGCGGTCGGCATAGGCCTCGGGGCGCATCCGCTCGGGCAGGAACAGGTGCCGCGGCACCTGGTCCATCGCCGCGAGGACCTCAGGCTGGCTGATCCCACGCTGGCGCAGCTGCAGGTTGACCATGTCGCGCCTGAGGACGCGGTAGTAGTCCCTGCCGCCCATCCTCGGCATGACCACCGCTCCGGGTGGCAGCGGCGGCACCAGGATGCGGGGCGGCGGCGGCGGCCCTCCAGGCACCACGAAGCCGGGGGGCGGCGGCGGCACCTGCCGGGTGGCGGCGAACCCGCGCGCCTGGCGGCCGGGGAGCGGCGAGGGCGCCTGACGATGGATGACTCCCATCCGGACGGCGCCGGTCCCGTGGTACGGCCGCTGCGCGGCGGCGAGCGAGCCTCCGCCGGCAAGCGCCAGCGCGAGGGCAAGCGCCAGCGCGAGGGCCAGGACGGCGGCCGGCTTCATCGCGCCGCCTCTCCGGGCTGGCCGGTGTCGCCGGCGTGGCCGGCCGCCGCCGCGGCTGGCGCGCGCCGGTAGACCACCTGTCCCTCCACCAGCGTCAGGTCCACCGCCGCTCTCGGGATCTCTGCCGCCGGCACCGTCATCGGGTCGGCGGCGAACACCACCAGGTCGGCGCGCTTGCCGACCTCGAGCGACCCCACCTCGTGCTCCAGGAACAGCGACCAGGCGGCATCGAGTGTGAAGCCGCGCAGCGCCTCCGCGCGGCTCAGGCGCTCGCCCGGCAGCCAGCCGCCCGGCGGCTGGCCGGCCAGGTCCTGCCGGGTGACCGCCGCGTAGATGCCCAGCCGGGGATCCGCCGACTCCACCGGGAAGTCGCTGCCCAGGGCGAGGCGGCCGCCGGCGGCCAGCACCTTGCGCCAGGCATAGGCGCCCGCGAGGCGGGCCTCGCCGAGGCGGTCCTGCGCCCATGGCATGTCGGAGGTGGCATGGGTCGGCTGCATGGAGGCGATGATCCCGAGCCTGGCCAGGCGCTCGATGTCCTCCTGCCGCAGGACCTGCGCGTGCTCGAGCCGGAAGCGGAGCTCCGGGCGCGGCCCGCCGAGCGCCCGCTCCATGGCGTCGAGCGCCACCAGGCCGCCGCGGTCGCCGATGGCATGGATCGCCACCTGGAAACCGTGCGCCGCCGCCTGCCGCGCCACCGCCTCGAGATGCGCGCCGGTCGAGACCAGCAGGCCCAGGTTGCCGGGATCGTCGCTGTACGGCTCGATCAGGGCGGCGCCACGGCTGCCGAGCGCGCCGTCGGCATACATCTTGACGCCGCGCACGGTGATCCTGGCCGCGGGATCGATCTCTGGGCCGCGCTCGAACCAGCGCGCCAGCAGCGCATCGTCGTCGGCGATGAAGACCGCCGCGCGCAGCGGCAGCCGGCCGGCGCGCCGCAGGGCGTCGTAGGCCTGGTAGTCCGCCTCGCCGATGCCCATGTCGGTGACCGTCGTCAGGCCGAATGCCACGCAGTGGCGGGCCGCCGCGGCGAGCTGGCGCTCGCGGTCGGCGGGGGTCGGGTCGGGCAGCCGGGCGAGGCCCATGGCGCGGTCGATCAGCACGCCGGTCGGCTGCCCCGCCGCGTCGCGCAGCAGCCGCCCGCCCTGCGGATCGCGGGTGGCCGCGTCGATGCCGAGGGCGGCCATGGCGCGGGCGTTGAGCAGCGCCGCGTGGCCGTCGACGCGGGTGAGCCAGACCGGGCGATCGGGAACCGCCTGTGACAGCGCCAAGTGCTCCGGGAAGCGCTTGTCCGGCCAGAGGTTCTGGTCCCAGCCGCGGCCGAGAACCCAGGCGCCGGGCGGATGGTCGCCGCGGCGACGATCGGCCTCGGCGGCGTCGCGGACCCGCCGCACCACCTCGTCGTAGCTCGCCGCGCCGCGCAGGTCGACCTGGTCCAGGGCCGACCCCAGCCCCTTCAAGTGCGAGTGGGCGTCGATCAGCCCCGGGGTGACTGCGCGTCCCGCGAGCTCGATCACCCGGGTCGCCCGACCGCGCCAGGCCAGGGCGCCGGAGTCGTCGCCGAGATAGACGATGCGGCCGGCGCGGACCGCGAGACTGCCCGCGATGCGTCCGGGGCGAGCCACCGGGTAGAAGACGCCGTGCATCAGGATGAGGTCGGCGCTGTCCTCCGCAGGGGATGGACGGACGGCTGTGAGCAGGGCCCCGGCCAAGGCGAACCCGAGGGAAAGCTTTGAAATCATTCCAATTTACCTCGGTCGAGCTCGCCCATTCTGCCAGCCCCAGGCTGCAAAGTCCAAGCCATTGGCGGGTTGGCTGGCGCGCCGATGGGAACTACCGAGAGCTGGCGGGCTGGCGGCCCGAGCACTGCCCGGGTTCGGGTTAGACTGCCGCCAATGTCGCGCGCCGAGCTGGCTTCCCTCGACGAGATGATGGCTCGCCTCGAGCGGGCGCTCGCGGCGTCGCCCGCCGACAGCACCGAGATCGTCTGGATCGAGGCGCGGCGGACGCAGGTGACCGCGGGGCGCGGACGGCGCGACCAGGCCCGCGCCGCCGGTCCCGGCGGGCGAGCGCCATGCGAGCGCAACCTGCTCGTCCGCGTCCGGCAGAGCGGCCGCACCGGCCTGCACCGCACCGGCGGCGTCGAGCCCTCCGATCTCGAGAACGCGGTGCGCGACGCCGCGGCGCAGGCACGGCTCGCCCCGCCCACCCCCGCCGAGCCGCTGGCCGGCGCCGGCGAACGGCGCGGCGCCGCGGCGCCAACGGTGGCAACGGCGGCGCCGGCAGCGGGCGGCGCGGCGAGCGCCGGCGCGCCAGCCCCCGCCGGCGGTCCGGGCGGCCCCGGTACCGGCCGCGGCGACGCGATCTACGATCCGGAGCTCGCCGAGCTCGAGGCGGTGCGTGCGCGCGCGCTGCTCGACGGCGCCGCCGAGCGCGGCGAGCTGCTGCGGCTCTCCTGGCTCGAGGGCCGGGTGACGGTGGTCAACAGCGCCGGCTTGCGCCAGGCGGCGCGGGTGACGGCCGCCAGCTTCGAGGCCAGCTGCGGCCGCGGTCCCGGGGCCGGCAGGGCGGCCGGCGCGGCGCGGCGCCTCGACACCCTCTACCTGCAAGACACGCTCGACCGCGCCCGCGCGCGGCACGCCGCCGCCCCGGCCGGCGAGGACGCCGGCGAGGACGCCGCCGTGGCGCCGGCGGCGGCAGCGGGGCCGGCAGACCTGCCGATGGTGCTCTCCGAGCAGAGCGCCGCCGCGCTGATCGCGCTGCTGAATCGTCATGCCCTCTCGGCCGCGGCGCAACGCGACCCCGGCTGCGGGCTCCACGGCCGGCTGGGCGGACCCGTGCTGGCCTCCTGCCTGAGCCTGCGCGACGACGGCACCGACCCGCGGGCGCTGCCGTTCCCGTTCGACCTCGCCGGGTGGCCGAAGCGACAGGTGGACCTGTTCGTCGACGGCGTCTTCGCCACGCCGGCGGTCGATGCCCGGCTGGCCGCGGAGATCGGGCGCCCGTCCACCCCGCACGGCATGGCGCCCGACGAGTCGATTGCCGCCAACCTCCTCCTGCTGCCGGGCGACCGTGAGCCGCTGCCGGAAGCCGAGCTGCTGCGGCAAGCTGCAGACGGCCTCTGGATCGGCGCGCTCGACGGCCTCGAATGCTTCGACCCCGGCCGCCTGCGCTTCCGCGCCCGCGTCCGCGGCGGCCGCCGCATCGACGGCGACGCCCTGGGGCCGCCCCTGCCCGACTTCCTCTGGGAAGACGATCTGCTCGCGGCCCTGGCACGGGCCGCCGCCCTCGGCGACCGGCCGGCGACGATCGCCACCGGCGACATGCTCTTCGGGGCTACCGTCGCACCGCTGCTGGCGCTGCGGGCCGCCGAACGCTAGTGCCTGATGGTGACCGCGAGCCGCTGCAAGCTGCAAGAGTGGTAGAGTTCTCGTAGCAGATGCGGAGCTCTTGTCTTGGCGTCTTCGTTTCTTGGCGGCGCGGCAGTGGAGGGTTGGCAAAGGACAAGGCCATGCGCTTCACTCGCTCGGCGCTGTTCGTCATCCTGAGTCTCGGCGCGCTGTCACCCGCGACCGGAGAGGCCCTCGCCTCGGCACCAGCCGCCATGGCGCCACGGGCCGCGCCGGCAGACGCCCTCTTTCCCTGTCAGCCGGATGCAAGAACCCTCTGCCTGAATCAGGGGCGCTTCGCAGTGACGGCCAGCTTCTCGACCGGCACCATGGGCGGGGACGCTCAGGTCGTCGGTCTGACGGATGACACGGGTTATCTCTGGTTCTTCAGCTCCGACAACGTCGAGATCGTGGTCAAGGTGCTCGATGGTTGCGGCGTCAACGGACATTACTGGGTGTTCGCCGGCGGTCTGACCAACCTCTCCGTCTGCTTGCGAGTCACCGATTCTCAGAACGCCGGCTTCACCCTCTACTGCAATCGGCCGAACATGCCCTTCCAGCCCGTTCAGGACACCTCGGCCTTCCCGACCTGTCCCTGAGGAGCGCCGCCATTCATGGCTTGCTCGCGGTCGGAGGAGTCGAGCCCATACCGCCGCCAGCCGCTTGCATTTTGAGGAACAGCTTCGGCAGCAGTACAAAGTGTTGGAAGTATGGCAATACGAGCAAGCACACCACGCTCTCGATGACTTCCAGGCCCTCGGCGAGAGGGGACTGCAGGAGAGACTGTACGCTGATTAGCGCGAGCAGGCTCAGGCTGGCAGGGAACCCCGACACCAGAAGCCCGATCCACCCCACGATGCCTAGATCTCGAGCCCAAGGCCAGTGCAGGGACGCGGCAACGAGATATACGGCGAACCCCGTGACGAGGGTCCACCAGAGGGGCCTGAACTGCCGCGTCTGACCGACCAGGACCGCGGAGAGGAGCGTCAGGAGGTTGGTGACAGCGGCGGCCGCTAGCGGCGCAAAGACCCACGCGAACTCGTCGATCCTGTCCAGTGCGACACCGAGTAGGATCACCGCAACAACTGCCGCAGCCGCTGACCCCCAGCCCAGCGAGGAGCGCGACAGAACCGACCTTCCGGTGGTGGAGTCCCCAACGGTCGTCCGGATCATTGTCGATCGGTGCCCCGGAGTCCGGCCTCAGAGAGGGATACGTACTTGCATGGTTCTGCCAAGGAGCTGCCCGAGACATGATCACACAAATCTTGTGTTCTCCGCCAAAGAAACGGACGCTTCGGGAAGATGTGTGAACCCCGTGCCATCGTCCGGTTTCGCGGCGGCGGCGATCGGATGCGTGGCGAGTGCGTCTTCTTGCTCGACAAGGCCCGGTTGACGGCGGACGTTCGCCCCTTCACGGCAAGCCCGGGCCCCCGGTTCGAGGCGGTGGCTGCTGATCCGCCCTCCGTCCTGCCTCGTCGAGGGTGTCCAACACGAGCTGCCGGAAACTCGACGCCAGGAGCCGCACCACCGAGATCCTCTGCCCGATGAGGATCGCCTCGTGGTCGAGTTGAACGGCGGGTGCATCGCCATCCGACCCGCTCGACGCGAAGCAGACGGGGTCATAGCTGCCTCCGCTGCCCCGGGCGAACGGAAGATACCCGGCCGGAAGCAGCGTTTCAGTGAGGCCCTGGTCGCGGAATACCTCGAGCACGAACCCCTCGAGGCCCCGGCTCCGGGGGCTCGCGAGCAAGCAGCACGTCGGCAGCTCGACCGCAGCCCAGCGATAGCTGAGCAGCAGGCGTTCGAAGAGAGGAGGATAGCGACGCTGCGCGCACCGGTGCAGGCTCTCAAGTGCCGAACCCTGGAGATGAACCCGCCACGGGCGCCATGCGTAGCCGTGTGGGCCCGGCTTGCCCAAGCGCAGACCCCACGCACGCGGATCGAGTTCGCGCCAGGCCGCCATCTGGTCGAAGACGGCGAAGGACTCAACGAATCTCCTCAGCAGCGCGTCGTCGCTATCCAAGTGAGTTCTCGAAGTGTTGATGGCAACCCCCCCAAGGCCACCGCGGTCTGGCGGTTCCGCAGCCGCATCTGGGCGCGCAAAGGCCGGTTGCGCTGGTACGCCTGGGGCATCCGCTCTACCCGGCCACCCTCACTCGGTGACCTCCAGCAGTGGCTCTAACCCACACAACTTCCCGAAGGGCCAAGAAGCGCGGCCGGTCTTCGACTAGAAAGGATCGACGAAGAACTGTAATACGGCCTCCTTTGGGAAAAAACGAGAACTGTCATAGGCAGGACGGAAGCGCGCCTGCGAGGCACATTGCGGCAGAGATCGTCAACCGCCTTGTTGCCCGATGATCGGAGAACCTCGAGTCTTATGAAGGAGCCTCTCGGTGTTACTTCTCCTCGGATGAGAACGAGAGTAGATGATACTGCCCTCGACCCCTTCGGCACTGAAGCCAGATTCAGGTGGGGGCGCCAGACCAAGAGAGGCGACATGAGGCGAACGTCTGACTTCGCAAGGCGCCGTTCGGCCAATAAGGCTCTGGCAAGGTTTCCTTCCGGAGTTCCCGCCTGATGTGCTGCGAGCTCCTTCATGCAGTCTTCCGGAGAACCCTGGCCGTGAGCTGCGGCCTGCAACAGTACACCCCAGGGGTCCTTGACTCCCAAGCGCGTTTCAAGTATAGAGCAGGCTGAAGCGTCCGGTCTTAACGGTGTCAGTAAGGGGCCCAGAAGCAATACTAACCAAAGTATCATGGCGTCAGAATGATAGGAGACAAGAGCGCCCTAGGTAGTACGCCGGTTCTTCCCAGAAACGAATCAGTAACCGTCACTCCATTTCGAGTTCCACCAGCGCGTATCAGCGCGGTGGTACCACTCGTGGACTCGAACACAGAAGCGCACGCAGGGGTCCTTGAGGTCCGGGCTTATGTCTCGCCGCGTCTTAAGCTGAGGTTGTAGCGAATATCCACTGTCGACCCTCGCGAAGCAACCTCGCCAGTTCCGATCACGATATCTTCGTACCGGACTCCGCTTCGACCTCGTCGCATGGAAGGCATGCTTCGGTCCTCTGCGCAAAGGAACGCCTTCGACCCTAGAAACATCCTCCGAATTTCCACTTGGAAGGGAACACAGGCAGGTCTCCTATAGTGCCAGTGGTCACCTGGACACGGCCATTGAATCCGGGGCGGAGGGGCGGACGTCGGAGGCGAGGTCAGGCGAGCCGCCGGCGCAGCAGGACCAGCGTCTGGTCGTCGCCCTGCGGCAGGCCGGCGGAGAAGCTGCCGGTCGCGGTCTGGATGGCTTCGAGCAGCTCGGCCAGCGGACGGCGGCGGTGCTCGCGCAGCAGCGCCAGCAGCCGCGCCGTGCCGAACTCCTCGTCGTCCGGGGACTCGGCCTCGGTGATGCCGTCGCTGTAGATGCAGAGCAGATCGCCGGGCTCGAGGGTGATGCCGCGAGACTGGAAACGGCTGCCGGACAGCACGCCGATCGGCAGGCCGGAGGCGCCGAGCTCTTCGACCTTGACGGCGTCCGAGGCGGGAGCGGCGCCGGCGACGGCGACGTCCGGGGGGGCCTCCGCGCCGTGGCGCAGCAGCAGGGCCGGGTTGTGGCCGGCGTTGAGGTAGGTGAGGCGGCCGCTCGCCGGCTCGAGCTCCGCCAGCAGCAGGGTGATGAACTTGTTGGAGGTGCTCGACTCGAAGACGTGACGGTTCAGCATCTCGAGCAGCGCGGGCCCGACGCCCACCTGGTCGAGCAGCAGGTGCAGCGCCGAGTGCAGCGTCGACACCATCAACGCGGCCGGCATGCCCTTGCCCGAGACGTCGCCCACGACCAGGTCGACCCGCCCGTCCTGGCGCTGGAAGAGATCGTAGTAATCGCCGCCGATCTGGCGCGCCGGGCGGTTCCAGCCGACCAGCTCGTAACCGGGCACCTCCGGCGCACCGCGCGGCAGGATGCGGCGCTGGATGTCGGCGGCCAGCTGCATCTCGCGCTCCAGCCGCTCCTTCTCGAGCGCCTGCAGGTGGAGGCGCGCGTTCTCGAGGGCGATCGCCGCCTGGTTGGCGAACAGGCCCAGCGTCCTGCGGTCGGACGCGGGGAACGGGCCGACGCCGCGGCGGCTCTCCTTGTCCCCCACCGCCAGCAACCCGCGCGGGCTGCCGTCGATGTCGATCGGCACCCCCAGCAGGTACCGCGCCCCCGGCAGCAGCTCGCTCGGCGGCGCCGGGCTCTCGCCGGCCAGGAAAGCGCGCAGCTTGCGGCCCTCCGGAGTCTCCGGGATCTCCTCGCCCTCCGCGCCGCCGCTGTCGTACCAGGGCGCGGCGTCGCCGCCGAACGTCCGCTGCAGCCGGTAGCGGCTGCCTTCGAGGATGTAGAGGGCGCCGCGGCGGGCGTCGAGCAGCGACACGGCGCGCAGCAAGATCTCCTCCGAGAGCTTCTCGAGATCGAGAGTGGCGGCCACCGCCAGCCCGACGTCGTAGAGCGACTCGAGCTCCACCACGCGGTAGTTGACCTGGAACTGCTGGTCCTTGATCTCCTGGCGCAGGCGCAGGATCTTGAGCGAGGAGAGCAGCAGCAACGGCAGCGGCCCGTGGTCGATGCCGGGAGCGCCCGCGGCGTCCTCCGGGTTCTCCGGGTGCTCCGGGTGCTCCGGGTTCACGGCGGTCGCCGGGTTCGCCGCGGTCGCCGGGTTCTCCGCGGCCGGCTGGCGCGGCGAGACGAGGAGGCAGCCGCCGGGGAACGTCAGCACGCCCAGGTCCGAGCCTTCCAGGGCGGCAGCCGACGCCGCCGCGGCTTCGAGGGCCGGCGGCGGGGCCTCGCCGCCGTTCATCCCCGGCAGCCATCTCGCCCCCGCGAAGCCGGCCGCCGGCGAGGCCACCTCGAGCTCGAGCCGGCCCTCCCGCTCGAGATACACCGCGGCGAAGGCGGCGCCGTGCGCGAAGCGCCAGTGGTCCAGCAGGCGCTCGAGCAGGGCGCGGTCGGCCGACTCGTCCTGGCTCAGCGCCAGCAGCTCCCGCCAGGCTTCCGGCGGCAGCGACACGGCGCTCGAGCCAGCCGAGGTCACCTCAGCCTCGATGGCCGCCGAGCTCGCCGAGCTCGCCAAGTTCCGCAAGGGCGCGCTCCTCCGTGTCGAAAATGGGCGCGTACTGGGCCAGGCCCATGATGTGGAAAGTCTTGTCGATGGTCGGGGTCAGGCAGCAGAAGCCCAGCTTGCCGTTGATCTCGATCATCTTCTCGATGATCTCGATGAGGATCGAGATGCCGATGGAGTTGACGATCTTGGTGCCCGCTAGGTTGAGCAGCAGCACCTTGAACCCCTCGTCGAGCAGCTTGTAGGCGGCGCGGGCGATCTCCTCCCCACCCTGGTTGTTGATGTACCCCTCCGTGTAGATCACCGCCAGGCCGTCGCGGCGGTCGACGGTCAGGTTCAGGCTCTCGGTCATCGACGTCCCCGCTTTCATCGCAGCTTGCTCATGACGACGATCGTGCCCTCGGCCCCGGAGCGAATCTCCACCTCATCCATCAGGCCGCGGATGATCTTGAGGCCCCAGCCTCGTTTCCTGCTCGCCTTGAGCTTATCCTCGATCCTCGGTTCGGCCATGAGCTCCGGCTCGAACCCCACGCCGGTGTCCCGCACCGTGATGCGGAGCTTCTCCGGGTCCTTCTCCCCGAGCACCTCGAAGGTGACGTAGACCTCGCGCTCGCTCGAATGGCTGTGCTCGAGCGCGTTGATACAGGCCTCGACGACCGCCATCCGCACCTCGTCGATTCTATCCGGACTCATCTTCATCGACTCGGCCACGGCGGTCGCAGTCCTGCTGGCCTCGATCTCGATCTCGGGCACCATCGGCAGAGCCAGCGTGACTTCTCTCAGCACAGCGTCACCAGCCATGTCGGTGCGGTCGCGGGGGAGGGACAGGGACGTCGCTCAGAACGTCAGGTAGAGCTGCAGGGCATAGATCACCACCGGGTGCACCAGGCCATGCGCGAGCAGCCAGCCAAAGCTGGCCAGGGTTGCCGCGGACAGTAGCACTTTCACGGGCACCTGGGGGACAGCGATGTACCTGCGGACCAGATCGGGCATTCGAGTTCTCCTCATCCTCACCCGTTTGTCACCGCAAGCCCGCTGCCAGCCGCGACGTGCCGCCGGCCTTGGCCCGTAACCATCGACGAGCCAAGGTGATAGCTCATGCCATGGAGATCGGCCCCGGAGCCGGGCGCCGGCCGTGTGGGGCAGAATGCCGCAGGTTTCGAGGCCCCCGAGCGCTCCCGCGGGCGTCGGCGACGTTTCCGCCCCGGGTGAGCATGGCCATGGGGCATTTTGCCGCATGGGGGACAGAAAGTCGCGGGCTCTCTCCGAGCTGCCCGCGGGTTCCCTGGGTGGGAGGGCTACGGGGGCCGGGCGGGCGGCGCCGGCTGCTGTCCCGCCTCAGAACCCCTTGCGTTGCAGCGTCTTGCGATCGACGCCCAGGATCCTGGCGGCCTCGCTCTTGTTGCCTCCCGCCAGCTTGAGGACGCGGCCGATGTGCCGCCGCTCCAGCGCGGCCAGGTCGAGAGGCTCCGGCGACTGCGGCGCCGGCGTTCCCAGCAGCGAGCGCACCAGCTCGGCGTCGATCTCGCGGTCGGCCAGCGAGACCGCCCCTTCGACCAGGTGTTGCAGCTCGCGGACGTTGCCCGGGAAGTCGTGGGCGAGGAGCAGGGCCAGCGCCTCCGAGCGGAACTGCGGCACCGGGATCCCCTCGGTACGGCAGAACTCCTCGACGAAGGTGCGCACCAGGTGGGGGATGTCGGCGCGCCTCTCGCGCAGCGGCGGCAGCTCCACCTCGACGCCCTTCAGCCGGTAGTAGAGGTCCTCGCGGAAGCGCCCGGCGGCGACCAGCGCCTCGATGTCCTGGTGCGTGGCGGCGACCAGGCGCACGTCGACCGGGATCGGCCGGCGGCCGCCCACCCGCACCACCTCCCGCTCCTGCAGCGCGCGCAGCAGCTTGACCTGCAGCGAGACCGGCATGTCGCCGATCTCGTCCAGCATCAGGGTGCCGCGGTCGGCCAGCTCGAACTTCCCCGGGCGCGCCTGCACCCCGGTCGCCACGCCGCCCTCGATGCCGAACAGCTCGCTCTCGAGCAGCGAGTCGGGGAGCGCCGCGCAGTTGACGGCGATCAACGATCCCTCGCGGCCCGACCGCAGGTGCAGCAGCTTGGCGATGAGCTCCTTGCCGGTGCCGCTCTCGCCGCGCACCAGGACGTTGACGCCGCGCGGCGCCACCCGTTCGACGATCTCCAGCACCCGCCGCATCGGCGGCGCGTAGGCGATGATGCGGCGGCCCGCCACCTCGTCGGCGAGCCGCCCTTTGAGCGCCTTGTTCTCCTCCTCCAGGCGCTCGCGCTGGGTCTCGAGGCGCTCCACCTGGCGGGCGGCGTCCAGGGCCACGCCGGCCAGCGCCGCCACCGATTCGAGGAAGCGGCGGTCGTCGACCGTGAACGACGCGTCGGTGTCGCCGCGCACCTCCTTGTCGAGCACCGCCAGGTAGCCGAGGTAGACGCCGCGGTAGGCCAGCGGTGTCGCCAGCAGGTGGTGGTACGGCCGCCCGGCCAGATCGCCGCCGGCGCGCGCCAGCTGGCGCCCCTCCCCCAGCAGCTCCCGCCACAGCGGCGCGGCCAGCAGCGCGTCGCCGTCCGGCTCCCGCTCGGTCCAGCCGACCACCGCCACGCCGCGCGCGCCGCCGTAGGCGTCGCGGGTCACCGCCACCGCCGCCGCCGGATCGAGCACCGCGCAGACCCTGCCCAGCAGCTCCTCGACCAGCTCCTGCTCGGCGCGCTGGGCATGCAGCGCCAGGGCAAGGTCGTACAGCGTCTCGAGCTGCAGGATCCGCCGCTTCTCGGCCAGGCTGGCATCGGTGCGCATCGTCAAGACAGTGTAACGCGCCGGCACCTGATGCCGCTTCCCGGGACGTGTCGGCGAGTCGGGCGAGCCGGGCGAGCCGGGCAAGTCGGGCAAGTCGGCGACACAGATCCATTTTTCTATATCTATAAACATTTGTTGACAGCGCAAATAAGCGCGCGCTACCCTCTAGAGTACCCATCGCAACATGCCAAAGGAGGACTTTCCATGGCCGAGACGCCGCAGACCCCGAAGGCGACCGCTCCACCGAAACGCTCGAGAGGCAAGAAGCCAAAGGGAACGAGCAAGAAGGCCGAGGCGGCAGCCCAGGGCGGGGCCGGCGGCGCCGCCGATGCGGCGCGGCTTCTCGCAGGACCGCTGACCCAGGGCCTCTGTCCGGGTCCCGTCGTGACCGTCGGCGGCCCGTCACAGTGTGGCGGCATTCAGACCTGCGGGCCGACCTGCGACGTCGGCATCACCTGCGGCGGTCCAACCAGGTGCGGCGGCGTCCACACCTGCGCTCCGACCTGCGAGCCGCCGACCTGCGGCGGTCCGACCCACTGCGGCGGCATCCACACTTGCATCGCCCAGACCTGCGACTTCGGCTTCACCTGCGGCGGTCCAACCAAGTGCGGCGGCATCCACACCTGCGCCCCGACCTGCGAGCCGCCGACCTGCGGCGGTCCGACCCACTGCGGCGGCATCCACACCTGCGTCGCCCAGACCTGCGACCTCGGCATCACCTGCGGCGGCCCGACTCATTGCGGCGGCATCCAGACCTGCGCTCCGACCTGCGAGCCGCCGACCTGCGGCGGCGCGACGCATTGCGCCGGCATCCACACCTGCGCTCCGCCGACTTGCGGCGGCCCGACCCGATGCGGCGGCATCCACACCTGTGCTCCGCCGACCTGCGGCGGTCCGACCCATTGCGGCGGCATCGAGACCTGCGCTGTCGGCTGTCCGCCACCGACCGGCGGCGGTGCGACCCATTGCGGCGGCGTTCACACCTGCATCGGGCCCATCAGCGTCTGTGTGGGGGTGACCTGCGGCGGCGCGACGGCCTGCGGCGGCATCCAGACCTGCAGCCCGGCGTGCGCGGCCAACGCCAACGCCGCGGTCGTCACCGTCGGACCGGTGACGCATTGCGGGGGGGTGCAGACCTGCGGCGGTCACGTCACCGTCTGTGCAGGGGTGACCTGCGGCGGCGCATCCGCCTGCGGAGGTGGCCACTCCTGCGGTCCCGTCACCGCCTGTGGAGGGGTGACCTGCGGCGTCCCGACCCACTGCGGAGGGGTCCACACCTGCGGTCCCGTCACCGCCTGTGCGGGAGTGACCTGCGGCGCCCCCACCCACTGCGGAGGTGTCAACACCTGCGGTCCCGTCACCGCCTGTCCGGCCGTGACCTGCGGACCCCCGACCCACTGCGGAGGTGTCCACACCTGCGTGCCCCACTGCTACTAGCCGTCTCACGTCCCACGCCGCCGGCAGGATAGCGCCGGCGGCGTGGGCCGGCGATCGGAGTGATGGCCTTGCCGGTCGAGACCCGGCTCGACCCCACGCAAGTGGGGCAGCCGGGTCGTCGTTTTTCCTCCGTGCAGTAAGATCGCAGCACCTCGTCATGTTCCTCGATCCGGCCAACGTCGTCTTCTATCTTGCCGAGAGGCGCCTGCTCACCCTCGATTCGGTGGTGGCGGGCGATTTCATGGTGGTGGACCAGTCGAGCCGCAACCGCAATCTCAAGGTCATCCGGCAGCGGTCTCCCGGCTTCTTCCTCAAGCAGGCGCCCAACCGCAACCCCGACTTCACCCGCACCGTCGAGCGCGAGGCGGCCTGTTACCGGCTGGCAGGCCGCCAGGCGCGCCGCTCCGGGCTCGCTTCGCTGCTGCCACGCTGCCATCATTACGACGCCGCCCATTCGATCCTCGTCCTGGAGCTCCTGCCCAACGCCGAGAGCCTGTGGGAGCATCACCTCAACGCCCGCGCCTTCCCGGTCGCGGTGGCCGAGCTGCAAGGCCGCAAGCTGGGCGCCTTTCACCGCCGCAGCGCGCTCGAGGGCTCGGCGCCGGCCGAGGTCGCCGCCTTCGAGCGCCGGCTGCCCTGGATCCTGTCGATCCACGAGACCCATCCGCAGTACCTCAACCAGATGAGCCTCGGCAACTCGCAGCTGCTCCAGATCCTCCAGCAGTACCCCGAGTTCCCCGCGGCGCTCGAGGCGATCAAGCGCAGCTGGGCCTTCGAGACCCTCATCCACGGTGACATCAAGTGGGAGAACCTCGTCTTCTTCCGCGAGCGCGACGAGGCGGCGCCCGAGCTGCGCGTCGTCGACTGGGAGATGGCCGACGTCGGCGACGCCTGCTGGGATGCCGGCGCGATCTTCCAGGCCTACCTGAGCTTCTGGATCTTCACCCTGCCGCTCGGCGACGGCGTCTCGCTGGCCCAGGCGACCGCCGCCTCGCCCTTCCAGCTGGCCGCGATGCAGCCCGCGCTCGCCGCGTACTGGCGGAGCTACGCCGCCTCTCGCAAGCTGCGGCCGGCCGCGAGCCGCGCCCTGCTCGAACGCAGCGTCAACTGCGCCGCGGCGCGCATGATCCAGACCGCCTACGAGGGCATCCAGCAGGCGCCGCAGATCACGATGCAGGCGCTCTGCCAGCTGCAGCTGAGCATGAACATCCTGCGCGATCCCGTGGCGGCCATCCATGACCTCCTCGGCCCGGCCGCGGCGCCGGCGACGGGAACGTCCTCGTGAGCGCCGGCTGGAACGGAGCTGTCGCCGAGCTGTTCCGGGCGATCCGCCTCGACTCGCCCCAAGGGTTCAGGCTCGCCGGCCGGAAGTTCGCGGTGCCGCCCGCGGCAGGCCCGGCCGGCGGCAGGGCGCCGCTGCCGCCCGCCGTCGCCGCGGCTGCCCAGCCGGCGCCGCTGCCGGCCCTGCTCGGCGGCGTCCTCTATCGCCATGTCTACTGCCGTCCTTTCAGCGGCCGGCTCGCCGCGACGCGGGAAGCCGCCCGCGCGGACCAGGTTCCCGACACCGGGCTCGCCGGCCGGCTCGCCGCCGCCAACACCACGCGCGACCGCTGGGAGCATGGCTGGTCGATCACGCAGCTGCTTCCCGGCGGCCAGGTGCTGGCGCGGCGCGGCGGCGCCTCGCGCACCCTCTGGCCCGGGCAGTTCCTGAGCCGGGACGGCCCGGGAGCGCCGCCGCGGCCGGGAGGGCAGATCAGCTTGTTCTACCCGAAGGAGTCGCTCTCGCTGCAGCCGGGCTTCTACTACGTCTTCGGCGAGACCCCGGAGGACGAGAGCCACGGCTTCGGCCTGGTGCGCGCCTACTGGAACGTCGCCGGCGCCGGGGCGCCGCAGCTGGTGCGCCTGCTCAGCGCGCGGCTCAACCGCTTCCACGTGCCCTTCCGCTTCAAGTGCTCGGTCGTGCCGAGCGAGTTCGAGCGCACCGACGTGGCGGTGGTCTACCTGTCCAAGCGGTTCTTCCCCATCTTCGCGGACCTCCTCGGCGACATCCATCCCGAGCTGCGCGGCCACCTCGGCGAGGCGGTGCCGCTGTTCGCCAAGCGGCTGCTCGCCGGGGTCGGGATCGCCGAGGACCCGGGCAACGGCGAGAGCTTCGGCCAGCATCGCTGCCGGCTGCTCGCCGAGGCGCTGTGGAACTGCTTCCTGAGCGGCAACCAGTCCCTGTCGGCGCGCCTTGCCGAGTTCGACCGGCTGGCCGGCACCTTCGGCGTCGACACGCGCCACCTCCATCTCAATGCCGGCTCGCTCGACACCTACGAGCTGCCGGCCGGAGCGGCGGCGTGAGCGACAGCCTGGCGCCGCGCTGGCCCCCCGCCTTCTCGGCCCCGGAGCCGGGCGGCGAACGGTCCGCCGGTCAGGCGCCCGGCGAGGGCGCCGCGGCGTTCCTCGACGCGGCGGTCTCGCTCGGGGCGAGAGTCTGCCGCGATGCGCTCTGGGCCGGCGAGCGCTGCAACTGGATCGGGCCCGCGACCGAATCGCTCGGCGGGCGGTGGCGCCAGGTGCACCGCGCCTACGGTCCCGATCTCTACGGCGGCACCGCGGGCATCGCGCTCTTCCTGGCGCGCCTGCACGCGGTGGCCGGCGAGCGGGTCTTCCGGCGCACCGCCCTGGGGGCGATCCGGCACGCTCTCGACCGGGCCGAGGACATCGCGGCGCCGGCGCGCATCGGCGCCTACAGCGGCTGGCCGGGCCTCGGTCACGCCGCCCTGAGCATCGCCCGCCTGCTCGACGAGGACTCGCTCCGCGGGCCGGCCCTGGCGCTGCTCGACGCCGCGGCGGGCCCCCCCCCCCCCCCCCCACACCCCCCCGAGGGGGGGGGGGGGGCCGGCGCCCAACCGCCCCGCGGCCGCGGCCACCAAGAGCGCCGCGGCGGCCCTCCCGCCCGACCCCCATCAGCTCGACGTGCTGGCGGGCTGCGCCGGCGCGATCGCTCCCCTGCTCCTGGCCCACGAAGAGCTCGGCGCCCCCGCATCCCTGGTCGAGGCCGCCATCGGCTTCGGCGACCACCTGATCGCGACCGCCGTGCGCTCGGCGGCCGGCTGGTCCTGGGGAGAGCACGGCGGGGGCGACTCCGGACGCCCGTGGATCGCCAATCTCACCGGCTTTTCCCACGGCGCCGGCGGTATCGGCTGGAGTCTCGTCGAGCTCTACCGGGCGACCGGCGAGGCGCGCTTCCGCGAGGCGGGCGAGGGTGCCTTCTCCTACGAGCGGCACTGGTTCGACGAGGCGCGGGGCAACTGGCCCGACCTGCGCGAACCCGAGGCGTCGGGCGTGCCGGCCGCCGACGGACCCGCCTTCATGACCGCCTGGTGTCACGGCGCTCCCGGCATCGGCCTGTCGCGCCTGCGGGTCCACGAGATCCTGGGCGGCGATTCCTACCGCCGGGAGGCGGAGGCCGCCATCCGCACCACTCTCGCGAGCCTCGAGGGCGGCGCGGAGATGAGCCAGAACAACTACTCGCTATGCCACGGCATGGGTGGCAACTGCGATCTGTTGCTCTACGGCTCGGCAGCGCTCGGCGATCCGGCCTGGCGCGAGCGCGCCGAGCAGATCGGCCGGCGCGGCATCGCGGTGCATGAAGAGCAGCAGCTGCCCTGGCCCTGCGGCACCTTCGCCAACGTCGAGGTGCCGGGCCTGATGATGGGCCTCTCCGGGATCGGCTACTTCTTCCTGCGCCTGGCCGCGCCGGGCGCCGTCCCCTCGGTGCTCATCTTCCGCCCATCCGCCGCTCCGGGTTGAGATCCCGGGACTGCCGCCGCCGCGCGGCAGCTACCTGGCCACGCGGCGCAGCCGGGGCGCGGCGCCCGGGGCGGCGGGGCCAGCTGCGCGGGCGGGTCGGCGGCGGCCCTTCGCGGGCGCGGCCTCGGCCAGCTCCGCCCCCAGCGCGGGCCGCTCCGGCAGCACGCGGGCGAGATAGCCGCCGGTGAAGCTGTGCGGCGCCGCCGCCACCTGCTCGGGGGTGCCGATGGCCAACAGCTCGCCGCCGCGGGCGCCGCCCTCCGGCCCGAGGTCGATCACCCAGTCGGCGGTCTTGATGACGTCCAGGTTGTGCTCGATGACGATCACCGTGTTGCCCAGGTCGACCAGCCGGTGGAGCAGCGCCAGGAGCTTGCCGACGTCGTCGAAATGCAGCCCGGTGGTGGGCTCGTCGAGCAGGTAGAGGGTGCGCCCGGTCGAGCGCTTGCACAGCTCGCGCGCCAGCTTGACCCGCTGCGCCTCGCCGCCCGAGAGGGTGGTCGCCGACTGCCCCAGCCGGATGTAGCCGAGGCCCACCTCGCAGAGGGTGGCGAGGATGCGCTCGATGGCCGGGATGTTGCGGAACAGCTCGTGCGCCTGCTCGACCGGCAGGTCGAGGATCTCGGCGATGTTCAGCCCCTTGTAGCGCACCGCCAGGGTCTCGCGGTCGTAGCGCTTGCCGCCGCAGACCTCGCAGGTGACGTAGATGTCGGGCAGGAAATGCATCTCGATCTTGATCTGGCCGTCGCCCTTGCACGCCTCGCAGCGCCCGCCCGCCACGTTGAAGCTGAAACGCCCCGGCTGGTAGCCGCGCATGCGCGCCTCCGGGGTCATCGCCATCAGGTTGCGGATGGGATTGAAGACGTTGGTGTAGGTCGCCGGGTTCGAGCGCGGCGTGCGGCCGATCGGGCTCTGGTCGATGGCGATCACCTTGTCGAGCTGCTCGAGGCCGAGGATGCGGTCGTGCTCGCCGGGGCGGTCGCCGGCGCGGTAGAAGTGGCGCGCCAGCGCCTTGTAGAGGATGTCGTTGACCAGCGTGCTCTTGCCCGAGCCGGAGACGCCGGTCACCACCGTCAGCACGCCGAGCGGGAACTCGACGGCCAGGTCCTTCAGGTTGTTCTGCCGCGCCCCCTCGATGACCAGCGGCTTGCCGCGGCCCCGGCGGCGCACCGCCGGCACCTCGACCTGCAGCTCGCGCCGCAAGTACTTGCCGGTGAGCGACGCGGGGTCGGCCATCACCGCCGCCGCGGTGCCCTGCGCCACCAGCTCGCCGCCGTGCACGCCGGCGCCCGGTCCGAGGTCGACCACCCAGTCGGCGGCGCGGATGGTCTCCTCGTCGTGCTCGACGACCAGCACCGAGTTGCCGAGGTCGCGCATGCCCTTGAGGGTGGCGAGCAGCCGGGCGTTGTCGCGCTGGTGCAGGCCGATCGAGGGCTCGTCCAGCACGTACAGGACGCCCATCAGCTTGCTGCCGATCTGGGTCGCCAGGCGGATGCGCTGGCTCTCGCCTCCCGACAGGGTGGCCGAGGAGCGGTCGAGGGTGAGATAGCCGACGCCCACGTCGTCGAGGAAGCCGAGGCGGTCGGCGATCTCCTGCACCACCTTCTCGGCGATCGCCCGCTCGCGCCGGTCGAGCGCCAGGGCGGCCATCCAGGCGCGCAGCGCCTCGACCGAGAGGCGCGACAGCTGGTCGATGGAGTAGCCGGCCAGCTTGACCGCCAGCGCCTCGGGGCGCAGCCGGCGGCCGCCGCAGGCCGGGCAGACCCGCACCGACATGTACTTCTCGATCTCGGTGCGGATGGCGATCGAGTCCGACTCCTTGTAGCGCCGGTCGAGCATCGGCACCACGCCCTCGAACTTGCCGGTCCACTTGTAGCTCGACTTCTTGCCGTCCAGCTTGAAGGTGATCTCGCGGTCGCCGCTGCCGTAGAGGATGACCTCGCGCGCCGCCGCCGGCAGGCGCCGCCAGGGCGTGGCCAGGGAGAAGCCCATCGACCTGGCGAGCGTCCCCACCATCTTCATCCGCCAGGACTTCGAGCCCTCCGGCCAGGGAGCGATGGCGCCGGCGTCGATCGACCGCTCGGGGTCGGGGACGATCTTCTCCGGGTCGACGCCCATCAGCGTGCCGAGGCCGGAGCAGGTCGGGCAGGCGCCGTACGGGCTGTTGAACGAGAACAGCCGCGGGGTGATCTCGGTCAGCCCGCTGCCGCACTCGGCGCAGGAGTAGTTCTGGGAGAGCGTCTCCTCGGCGGCGCCCTCGGGCGCCAGCACCACCAGGCCGCCGGCGACCTTGAGCGCGGTCTCGATCGACTCGGCGAGGCGCTTCTCGATGCCCGGCTTGACCACCAGCCGGTCGACGACGATGTCGATGCTGTGCTTCTTCTGCTTGTCCAGGTTCGGCAGCTCGCCCGAGAGCTCGGTCAGCACGCCGTCGACGCGGGCGCGCTGGAAGCCCTCGCGGGACATCTGCGCGAGCTGCTTCTTGTATTCGCCCTTCTTGCCGCGCACGTAGGGGGCATAGAGCACGAGGCGGCTGCCGGGCGGCAGCTCCATCACCCGGTCCACCATCTGTTGGACGGTCTGCGGGCGGATGCGCTGGCCGCAGCTCGGGCAGTGGGGCAAGCCGATGCTGGCGTAGAGCAGCCGCATGTAGTCGTGGATCTCGGTGACCGTCCCGACCGTCGAGCGCGGGTTCTTCGACACCGACTTCTGCTCGATCGAGATGGCCGGCGACAGCCCCTCGATCGAGTCCACGTCCGGCTTCTCCATCTGCTGCAGGAACTGGCGCGCATACGACGACAGCGACTCGACGTAGCGCCGCTGCCCCTCGGCGAACAGCGTGTCGAAGGCCAGCGACGACTTCCCGGAGCCCGAGACGCCGGTGATGACCACCAGGCGGTTCCGGGGGATCTCCAGGTTGATGTTCTTGAGGTTGTGCTCGCGTGCGCCGCGGATGGAGATGAATTCCATGAAGTCGCTCACTCTACCAGAGCCGAAACGCTCTCCCGTGACAGGCAGGCGGCAACGAGAACCGGCGCGGAGCGCGGAAACTTCCCCCCGCGCGGATATGCTCTTCCAGCATGGTAGATTGGCTGGGGACTCGCGAAGGGAGAGCTGGGATGAATGTGATGAAGAGGACGCAGGCGCCGAACCGGCACGGCGGCGCCGGCCTGGCGGCCTGCTCGATGCTCATGCTCTGTCTCGGCGCCGCGCCGGCGGCGGCGGCGGCGGCGGCCGGTGCGGCAGGTGCGGCAGGTGCGGCGCATGCGCCGGGCGCGCCGGCCGTGGCGCAGACCCTCGGCCAGCGGCTCGGCCTGCAGTCCATGGTCGCCCAGGTGGCCCCCGACTGCACCGGCGCCACCGGCGCCCTCATCTACGACGACGGCGGCTTCGAGAACGCCATCTCGGCCCCGGTCGCCGGCGGCCTGCAGGTCATGAGCTTCGACCTACCGGCCAACGCGGCCGGCGTGCAGCAGGTCTGTGTCGCCCTGACGAGGTTCTCGGGTTCCTCCACCGCCGACCTGCCCTTCAGCGTCGTCTTCTACGCCGCGGACGGGCCCTCGGGCGCCCCCGGCACGCCACTCGCCAGCGTGCCCGCGACGGCGATCGCCGTGCCGGTCTCCTCGGGCGGTACGGTCACCACGCAGTTCTATGCGGTCGCGATCGGCTCGGCGCTGACCCTGCCGGCCGCGCGGACGATCTACGTCGGGGTCCAGTTCGACGGCTCGCAGGGCTTCTTCGTCGGCGTCGACCAGAGCCTGACGACGCAGGTCCGGACCGCCTACCTCAGCACCGATGGCGGCACCACCTGGACGATCGCGACCAGCCCCGACATCGCCCCTCAATTCCACGCCTTCGGCATCCGCGTCGATCCCATCCTCACCCAGACCAACTGCGTGCCGACCACCACCGCGATGTGCCTGCAAGGCAGCCGCTTCCAGGTCGCCGCCACCTTCCAGGCGCCCGGCGCCGCCCAGGGCCAGGCCCAGACCGTGCAGCTCACCGACGACTCCGGCTACCTCTGGTTCTTCACCGCCTCCAACATCGAGGCCATCGTCAAGGTCCTCGACGGCTGCGTCCTCACCCAGCACTTCTGGATCTTCGCCGGAGGCCTCACCAACGTCGAGGCGACGATCACCGTCACCGACACTCAGACCGGCCAGATGAAGAGCTACACCAACCCACAGCAGAAGGCCTTCCAGCCCGTCCAGGACACCAGCGCGCTGCCGTGTCCGTGAGGCTGCGCCGGCAGGCGAGGGCGCGGAATCAACTACGCTTTGCGCCCCGGCGCAGCGCCGCCAGCAGTTGACCTCGCCGCGGCGTGGTCGCGGCGGTCGACGTGACCTCTGCCAGCAGCTCCGCGAAGGGCCACTCGTTCACGGTCGGTTCGTCCCAGAGCTCTCTCAGCTCGGCCAGGTCGCGGTCAAAAGCCTTCGCGGCCATCTTGTAGCCACAGGCCATCAGCGCATGCGATTCGATCACGGTGAAATCGTCGAGGTCCGTGCGCAGCTCCGCGAGCGCTTCCTGGAAATCCTTCCTGACACCGGCGGGAGAGAGCGGCGCGTGGGAAGTATCGTAGGCTTCCTGGGAGAAGCGCAGCCGGATGGGGTCCGCGTCGAGGCCGGCCTTCATGTGGAGGAACATCAGGCCCCGCAAGAGGCCCGTTCTCCGGCGCGCCGCCAGGTCGGCATAATTGGCCAGGCGGACTCGTGCCATCAGGGTGTCCATCGAGCGTTTGGCGTAGCTTCCGAGTCCCGACAGGCCCGGCTGCGGGCCACGCTCCAGCAGCAGCTGGCCGGCGGCGTCACTCACCATCAGCACGTTGCAGTCGAGCGCTTGCAGCGACACCGTGCCCTGGTTGTCGTGCACACCGCCGTCGACGAGCTGAACCTGCATGTCGTCGTAGGCATTGGGTATCTGCAGCGGCGCGAAGACCATCGGCACGCAGGCGGATGCGGCGACCGCCTGGCCGAGGCGGATCTGCCAGTTCTCGCCAGGTTCGTACCATGCCCACTGCAGCCGGGGGATGCTGTCGGCCGCTTCGTACACCGCCCAGGGTGACTCGCCCATCCACGTCGGCGTGAACTGCCAGGAATGCCCGGTGTTGACCGTCGTGGCATTGAGGACCAGGACAGGCACCTTGTTGACGCGGAGCCAGTTGTGCCTGCCCGGCTGAAAATCCGGCGAGCCGCTCAGGGCGGCATCGTGGTCCGCGGGCGTGAACTTCAGGTGGTGCATGAAGAGCGGGCTGATTCCAGGCAGCAGTGGGCGGTAGAAGCTCTTCTCGAGGGCTTCGGCCGTGAGCTCGGGATCCAGCGCGCCTTTCTCCGAGTGGAGGAGGCGCCAGGCAATCCTTCCCATTCCAGGTTGAACCCCGCCGATGAGGTCGGTCGCCACCGCCGCCAGGAAGTGCTCGATCAACCCCTGCACCAGGCGGACATAGTCCTCACGGCCGGGCCGCGGCGACTCCAGGAGGCGGCGGCGAAGCGCCAACCAATAACAGGCGCCCACGATGCTGCCGCCGGAAACGCACGACAGCACCTCGACGTGCCGCAGCACATTGAGCTCGGCAAGTCGGGCCAGGACGCCGAGGTGATAGAAGGAGGCCCGAAAGCCGCCGCCCGACAGGGCAAGCCCGACCTTGCCGGCGATCGCCGACCGCGCCGCGTCGGCTTGCCCTGGCAGCAGGGCCTCGAAGAACTCTCGGATTCCCGGAACCTCCAGCGGTCGCTTGTGTTGGAGGTGCGCGAGCGTGCCGATCTGGCGTGCAACCGCCTGGAGCTTCCATGGCGCCCTTCGCTCCGTCGCCGTCCGGAGGGCTGCCGTCGCCTCGGCGTAACGCCCCAGGCCGAAAAGCGCCTCGGCACGTGCGGCGGCGTTCCACCAGGCGCCGCTGCTGGACAGCCCGGCCACGATGCGAAGCCGCATCTCTCTTGCCCGCGCCTGGCGCGCTGCCGGTTCATCCCCGGCGGCGGCCAACAGGTCGTCCAGGAACGCCGAGTTGATCTGCGGGTAGGCATCCTCGCCCAGCGCTGTGCCGGCGCCTCGCTCGTAGAGCTTCGCGGCACGCTTCAAGTCCTCGAGCTGGCCGAGATCGCTCCACCGCCGTTTGTAGATTCCTCCCGCGATTCCAAGAGTCTCGCCATCGCCATCGAGGGTCGGGCTGTCCAGGTTGAAGCCATCGCGCAGGATCTTCAGCGCCCGGTCGTGACGGACGGACGAGCTCAGCTCGGGGTCCTTGCTCGTCAGCAAGGCCTCCTGCCGGCACAGCTCGTCGCGTCCCTCGGGTGGGACCGGATCGAGCAGAGCGGCGCCAGAGTGCCGCATCCTCGCGAGCACCGAACGTGCCATCGAGATCTCGTCCTGCTCGTTGAGCTGCCGCCAGAGGGCATCCGCGACCGCGAAGGCGAGCTGTTCGCCGCCGAGGAATGCGCGTGCCTGTGAGATCGCGTCCGGCATGGCCACCTCCGCGCCCAAGGAGGCCAGGGGGTCGTCCTGTGAGCTGGCCCGGAGCCCGCGGCTCCGTGTCCATCCTACCAGCCCTCTTCAGAAGTCGACGTACCCGTTCGCCGTCCGCACCTTGCAACCGGGCTGGGAAACGTGGACCTTGACGCTGTGCCAGGCGCCGTCGCTCTTCAGGTTGCTCGGGTAGTAGCCGATGGCGAACTGCTCGCGGAGCTCTTGCATGATGCCGCGGAAGACGGGCTCGATGTCGGCGGAGCGGTCGATGCGCTGGATGCGGCCGCCGCTCTCCTCGACGGCTTGCTCCAGGTTCCTGTAGTCCTTGTCGTTCTCGGCGTGGCCGCGCCAGGAGCTGGTGTAGGACTTGTGCTTGCCGCCGCCCTCGAGCTGGATCCAGTAGATCAGCGATTGGCTGGTGCGGGCCTTGCGCAGGACGTCGGTCATCGACAGGACGCTGTTGACGTCCGAGCCGTCGGAGAGCAGCACCACCACCCGCCGGCCCTGGCGGCCTTCGAGGAGCTTCAGCGACATGTAGAGGAAGTCGTTGACCGCGGTGCCGCCGCGCGCCTCGACGCCGGTGAGCGCCTGCTCGAGCGCCGCGTGGTCGGGCGTGAAGTCGGTCACCCGCAGCAGCTGGTCGGAGAACAGCGCCAGCATCGCCTGGTCGAGCGGTCTCATGCCGCCGACGAAGGCGCGCGCGCCGCTCTCGGCGGCGGCCAGCAGCTCGCCGCGCATGCTCTCGCTCGAGTCGAGCAGCAGCACCGCGGTGATCGGCAGCTCCCCCTTGTCGAAGGTGACGATCTTCTGCTCCTGGCCGTTGTCCAGGATGCGGAAGTCCTCGGGCTGGAGGTCGAGGGTGCGGGCGCCGCGCACCATGACGGTGATGAACAGCTGCTGCAGGCGCACGTTCATCTGCTCGTCGATGCGCACCGGCAGGGTCACGACCTTGTCGGTGGCCGAAGCGCCGGAGGCGGAGTAGGCGACGGCGCGGAACTCGCGCTCGCGGTTGTCGTCGCCGACGTCGGCGACCACCCGGTAGGGCGGGCGGCGGACCACACCCACCGACTTGCCGTCGATCAGGAACTCGACGCGGACGATCGCCTCGTTGCCCGCCACCTGCGCCTCGAAGACCACCTGCCCGAACACCGGCTGCTGCGCGGCCGGCGCCAGGATCTTGACCTGCACGGCCGCCGCCGCGGGCAGCGCCGCCGCCAGCAGGAGGCCGCAGGCCAAGGGGGCGCCGAGCCTCGTCCCGCGACGCTCGCGACGCTCGCGACGATCTCTCATGGCCGCTGCTCCCGGACGGCCGGCGCCTGGGCGGCGGGCGCGGCGGCGGTCTCGGCCGGGGCCGCGGCGACGCGCGCCAGCACCTCGGCCAGCACCCGCATGCGCGAGGCGGCGTTCTCCTCGAAGAAGCTGCGCGAGACCGCCACGCTCTCGGCGGTCGTGTTGTTGTAGCGGAAGCGCGCTCCCTCCTCCACTGTCCCCACCTCCAGCGTCGGGATCTCCTCGATCACCTGCCGCCCCTCCCGGATCTTGCCCTGGCGATCGAGCAACGCCGCGAGCTGCAGCCGCATGCGGACGGTCCGCGGGAAGCGCACCATGCCGGCGCGCAGCACCGCCTCGGCCCGCGTGAAGGCCTCGCGGCGCTCCTCGAGACGCGCCAGCTCCTGGAAGGCGACCGGCGTCACCCAGGACCCGCCCTCCTCCGCGGTCAGGCCCTCGAACACCTTGACGGCCTCCGCCGCCTTGCCGATGCGGCCGAGGTTGATCGCCAGCCGCAGGCGGGCCTCGCCGTTCTTCGGTTCGATCGCCAGCACCTTGCGCAGCCATCCGACGGCGCTCTGGTACTGCTCGAATTTCTCGTAGGTGACGGCGAGCCGCAGCGCCGGGACCGGATTGTGCGGATCGAGCTGCGCCGCCTGGGTGTACAGCGCCGCGGCCGCCTGGTGCTGCGAGCCGCGCTGCAGCAGCTCGGCGAGGCTGGTCAGCAGGTGGCTGGAGACCAGGGCGGCCCCCTGGCTGCCGGATTGCTCGCGGTAGAGCATCGCCAGGTCGTGGACCATGGTGCGGGAATGGTTCTCGACCAGCGTGCGCCCCTTGGCGTTCTCGTTCAGGTACAGCTGGAAGACCTCGAAGTGCAGCCGGGCGATCGGCAGCAGCACCTCCAGCTCCGCCCCGGCCACCTGGTCGATGACCTTCTCCTCGGCCCGCAGCAGGCGCTTCGCGGAGCCGCCGTCCTTGTCGTTGACCACCGCCGTCTCGAGCGCCGCGAGCTCGTGGAACGCGACCTCCGACTTGCCTGCCGCCCAATGCACCAGCGCCTGGCGATACAGCGCCTCCACCCGTTCCGGCTTCGGCTTCTCGCCCGGCGCGAGCGGCGGCACCGGCGCCGCCGGCGCCGCCAGCGCACCGCGAGTCACGGGGGCTCCCGGCATCCCGGGGACGGGGCGCCGAGCCTGCGGCGGCACCGAGCCCGGCGCCCACGGGTCGGAGGTGCTGAAGAGCACGCCCGACCAGGGGTCGTCGGATCCTGGCGCCGGCGCCGGCGCCGGCGCCGACGTCGGCGGCGACGCGGGCGCGGTCGGTGGCGCCGCCTTCGGCGGCGGCGGCGGCGGCGGCGCCATCACCGGCAGGCTGTCCGGGTTGCCCGTCGCCGTCGATCCTCCCGAGGACTGCATGCCCTTGGGCACCGCCGGGGTCATTCCGCGCGCGGCGCCGGCAGCGGCCAGGCCGAGCGCCATCGCCGCGGCGCACGCCCCCAGCCTTTCCCAGCAGCGCGGCCCGCGGCCACGGCCAGGCAACCCGCCCGACGCCCTACCGCTCATTGGCAGACCCCCCTTCGTGGCGGCAGCGTCACCCCAGCCGGCCCCTCGACCAGCCTGGCCTGCCCGCGCAGATTCCCCGCTTGAAACGGCACTTGAAGTGACACTGAAACCTCTACATGACGCCACCGTACACCAATCGAAATGGAAAATCAAGCAGCACATCGCGCAATCGACAAAACGAGGGCTGAAATATCGTCTATTTACTTAGAATTGAAGAAACAACCTTGCAATGAATGCATCGCCGCGGATCGCCACGCCGATCCGGCCCCGGGGTCGAGACCCCGAGGCCGGAGATGGGAGACCTGCCGGTTGCGCGGCGCGCGCGCCGTCCGCCGCTCAGTGCGGCCGGTGGTGATGCCCGCCGGAGCCCGGCTTCGGGGTGACCAGCACCGACTCCAGGTTCCGCGTCGCCTCGGCGGTGAAGAGGTACCGCGTCCACACGACCGGTTGGGTCGCCGAGCCGACGCTCGCCGTGGACGATTCCAGGCTCGACGCCGGCCCCAGGGGACCGCCGATCGACTCGCCGAACATCGCCGGCGAGAGGTCGGCGGGCGGGATGGAGGCGCCGAACTTCTGGTTGATGGCGGCGATGAAGGCGTTGGCCACGAAGGCGTAGCCGAAGTGCGTCGGGTGCACACCGTCATAGGCGAAGACGCCGCCCGTCAGGAAGCTGGCGTCGAACGGGATGCCGCCCACCTGGATGCCGGTCGTGGCCAGCTCCTTGAGCAGCGCGTTGGCGTCGACGAAGGCGGCCCCGACCTGCTGCGCGGTCGCCTGGATGACCGCGTTGTACCCCGCGATCTGGTTGTCGATGGTCGCGGCGTCCGCGGCCAGCAGGACGTCGGAGGCCGGCAGCGGCAGGCCGGTGCCCAGCGGGCGCGGGATGCCCAGGCCCTTGTTCAGGTCGGGCCCGGCGGAGAGCAGCACGTGGTCGCCAGGCCCGAGCAGCCCCTTCGGGCCGATCAGCGGCACCAGGTTGCCGTTGAAGATCACCGGCTGGTTGGTCGTGGGATCGACCAGGAACGGCGGGATGGTGGTGACGAACGGGATGCTGGTCACGTCGGGGATGTTGGCGATCACCATCTTGGCGCCGGTCATGCTGGCGATGGCGCCGACGATCGTCTGGTACTCCTGGGTGAAGACCGGCAGGGGCGTGAGGAGCGCAACGTTACCCTGAGTCGCCGCCCCCAGCGCGTCGTTGTTGCCGATCCACAGCGAGACGAAGGTCGGCCTCGCCCCGATCACCTCTTCGAGCTGCGTGCCGAAGCCGCGCAGGATGAGGTCGTGCAGCCCCGGCTTGCCGGTCGACGGGATGTCGCTCTTGACCGTGATCATGGTCCCGGCGGTCTCACCCGGCACGGCGAGGTTGTTGTACAGGCGCGGGAGATTGAGGTTCTCCGGCTGTCCCTGCCCCGGCTCCGGGACGATCACCGTCGGGAAGAGGCCCACCAGGTGCAGGATCGGGGGGATGCCGGGCTGCGACACCAGCGGCTGCTCGAAGTCGGAGACCCCGGCCTGGGTGGCGATGATCACGGGATAGTCGTGCAGCTGAGAGGTGTCGACCAGGCTGCCGCTCATGAAGCCGGCGGTCAAGCTGTCGCCGGCCGAGACGTAGTTGGTGAAGTCGGCGGAGCCCGTGTTGACGGCGAGCGCCGCTCCCGGCACCAGGAGGACGAGCGCCAACAGGCTGACTAAGGCTGTCGTGCGGTACATGGGCGTGATCTCCTCGGTGTTATCTCAGGTGGGGACCCTGCCCCACTATGGATGGAAGCCAACGGTCAAGCTCACCAGCAGGGCGCGCGTGCTGTAGGTCCCGAAGAAGTCCCCGAGCTGGTCGCCGTTGAACGTCGTCGTCCGGGTCCGATCGGCGAAGAAGAGGTACATGACGCCGAGATCGAGGTCGACCGGATGGCCGCGGAAGCCGATGCCCGCGGTGACGCCGTTGCGGTTGGCGTCGGGCAGCAGCGGGTTCACCGTCTGCTCGGGCTGCGGCGACTGGTCGTAGACGTAGCCGAGCCGCAGCTGCCAGGCCGGGCTCGCCGCCCAGTTCAGGCCGCCGCGGACCGCGTACGAGTCCTTCCACCGCTCGATGATCGTGCTGCTCGGCAGCTGGCCGCTGGGGAAGTCGAGCGGCACGGTGTCGAAGTGCTTCCAGCCGAACCAGTTGCCGTCGACCTCGAAGGTCACGTCCGGCATCACCTTGAAGGCGAAGCCGAGGCTGGCCTGGGCGGGGAACTTGATCTCGGTCTGGGCCCCGATGCTCGTGTTGTAGGGCACCGAATGGGCGAGGAGGGCGTCGAAGACGGGGTCGCCGCTGGTGCGCGGGAAGAGCACCGCCTCGCCGGAGTAGTTGACGTTGATCTGGCTGCGGTAGGAGGCGCCCCAGGACAGCCAGGGGGTCGGCTTGTGCAGGAAGCCGACGTCGAAGCCGTAGCCGGTGTCGTAGTTGCTCTTGAGCTTCACCTTGGCGATGTTGACCACCTGCTGGGTGAACGGATCGACTCTCGGCACGTCGCGCTCGAGCGCGACCTCGCTCTTGCGGATGATGAAGCCGGCGCCGATGCCGAGCTCCGGGACCACCCGCCAGGAGATCGACGGGTTGATGTCGAAGTCCTTGATCGCCGCCAGCGTGGAGAGGTAGCGGCCGGGGAAGGTGTCGGGGTCGTTCCACTGGGTCTGGAGGCCGAACGGCGTCTCGATGCCCAGGCCGACCTGGAACTGCGGCGTGATCGGCTGCACCCAGTAGAGATGGGGCGGGAACACCTCGAGCTTCTTCTCCGAAGCGGTCACGCCGTCGCCGGGGAAGGGGTTGGCGCCGGTGAAGTGCGCCCGGGTCTCGGTGATGTAGGTGGCGCCCGCCGAGCCCGCGGCGCGCTCGAAGAACGCCATGCCGCCCGGGTTGTAGAAGATGGTAGCCGGGTCGTCGGACTGGGCGGTGACGGCGTCGGCCATGCCGGTCGCCTTGGCGCTCTGCTCGAACACGCTGAACCCGGCCGCGAACACCGGGGTGGCCGGGGCGATGGCCATGGCGCCCAGCAGCGCCATCACGCCCCACGGCTTCCAGCTCAAAGCTCCTCGCCTTCGCATCCCTTGGATCCTCCTAGCGATCGAATCAGTTGACGGCGCCTGCCCGCCGGCAGGGCGCCGGTCGTGGCGGGTGGCGATCCCTCCAAGACAGGCCGGGCTCGTGCGGCATGCGCGCAAATCTATCAGAACGTTAGTCTCAAGCGCGGAAGGTGTCAAACAGGGATGCCGGTTTTCCGGCGCAGTGCACTAGAGTAGGCGCCGGGAGGACAGCCATGGAGTTCGAGAACGAGGTCCACGAGGAGACCTTCAATCGCCTGGAGGAGTACCTGGGCGAGCTCTTCGAAGAGCCTTACCACGATCCCGACAACGACCACTTCTACGTCCGCTACGGCACCACCGTGCTCGAGATCTCGGTGCAGCCGTACGGCGGGGAAGAGGCCATCGTGGTCATCATGTCCTACTGCGTCCAGGAGGTGGAGCTGGCCGAGGACCTGCTGCTCGGCCTGCTGGAGCTCAATCACCAGCTGCCCTGCGGCTCCTTCTCCCTGGTCGGCAACGACATCTTCTTCTCGCACTCGCTGTTCGGCAAGAGCCTCGAGCCGCGCGACCTGCTGCGCGCGATCACCGCGGTCGCCACGGTGGCCGACGACTACGACGACCGGATCGTCGCCAAGTACGGCGGCCAGACCGCCCTCGAGCGCATCCAGGACACCGGCGGCCGGCGCCGCCGGCAGGGCCTCGGCGACGAGTAGGCGGCGCCGTTCCGGGCCGCGGATCATCCGCGGCCGATCCGCTCCTTGACCGCCTCCGCCGCTTCGCGATCGAGCTCCTTGCGCTTCTCGGACTCGCGCTTGTCGTAGAGCTTCTTGCCCTGGGCCAGGGCGATCTCGACCTTGACCCAGTTGCCCTTCAGATAGACCGACAGCGGCACGACGGTGTACCCCTTGAGCAGGGTGCGGCCGAAGAGCCGCTCGATCTGGCGCCGCTTCAGCAGCAGGCGGCGCGGGCGCTCGGGCAGGTGGTTCTCGCGGTTGCCGTGGCTGTACGGGCTGATGTGGGCGCCGACCAGGAACGCCTGCCCGTCGCGGAACTCGACGAAGCTGTCCTTGAGCTGTACCTTGCCGGTGCGGACCGCCTTGACCTCGGTCCCCTGCAGCTGGATCCCCGCCTCGACCGACTCCAGGATGTGGTAGTCGTGGTGGGCGCGCCGGTTGCTGGCGAGGGTGCGCGGCGCGCCGTTCGCCGGCGCGCCGCGCGGGCTGGGCTTGGTCGTGGCCATGCTGCTAGTCTACTCGCCGGCACATCGGCCCACCGGCCCACCGGCCCACCGGCCCGCCGGCCCACCGGCCCGCCGGCCCACCGGCCAGCCGGCCCGCCGACTCGCCGGGCCGGTCCTCGGCTCCGAGGTCCGGCCTGCTGCGGCGCAAACGCCGCAGCGGCTGTGGCGCGCCAGCCACACCTCTCCTCCGTCCGGCGCCAGCCGGCGCGCTTCGGTGTTGCGGCGAAGCCTTCAAGCTGTTGTCCGGCAGTGACTTCCGCCTCCGGTGCCGCGCGGCGGACAGCGCCGCGAGCCTGGCACCAGCCCTGCACTAGGGGGGTATCGCAGAGCGCGCCATGGACGATCCAATGCCCAATCATCGCCCCGCACCGCTCCATCCCCTCTTCTCGCAGAAGACCATCGCCCGCCCGGTGGCGATCTCCGGCGTGGGGATCCACACCGGCAAGCTGGTGCATCTCGAGATCCATCCGGCCCCGGAAGGCACCGGCATCGTCTTCCGGCGCACCGACAGCGGCGGCGTCGAGATCCCGGCGCTCGCCAGCGAGGTCAGCTCGGTCGAGCTCGCCACCAGCCTGGGGCGCGACGACGTGACGATCTCGACGGTCGAGCACCTGCTCGCCGCGGTGCGGGTCTGCGACGTCGACAACCTGCGCATCGACCTCGACGGGCCCGAGGTGCCGATCCTCGACGGCTCGGCGCTGCCGTACCTGCACCTGCTGGAGGCGGCCGGCGTGCGCTGGCAGGGAGCGCCGCGCCGCATCCTGGCGATCACCTCGCCGATCACCGTCGAGCTGGGCGGCAAGAGCATCCGCGCCTCGCCGTACCCCGGCCTGCGGGTGAGCTACGCGATCGATTTCGCGGTGCCGGCCATCGGCCACCAGGAAGCGGACCTGGTGGTGAACCGCGAGTCCTTCGCCCGCGAGCTGGCGCCCGCCCGCACCTTCGCCCTGCTCGCCGAGGTCGAGTGGCTGCACCGCCGCGGCCTGGGGCTCGGCGGCGACCGCGACAACTGCATCGTCTTCGGTCCCGAGGGCCCCACGAACACCGGGCTGCGCTTCGCCGACGAGCCGGTGCGCCACAAGGCCCTCGACGTCATCGGCGATCTCGCGCTGGCCGGCAGCCCGGTGTGGGCGCACGTCGAGGTCGAGCGCGGCGGCCACCAGGTCCACTTCTCGCTGCTCGAGGCGCTGCGCGAGCGGCCCGGCTGCTGGACCTGGATGGAGGGTGTGGCCCAGGCAACCGCGGTCGCCGCGGCCGCCCATGGCCCGCTGGAGGTCCCCGGCTCGAACGGCTCCCGCGTCTCCCGGGGCTCGGCGACGCCGGCGACATCGGCGGCGTCGGCGAACATCCGCGCGGCCAGCACTGGGTAGTTGCCCATCGGCGGTTGCCGACCCCGAGGTATGAAGGTGGGCGCAGTGCCCCCTTCCCCCCCGGAGGGGTGGGAAGGGGGTTGGGGGATGCGGGGGGCGATCCGATAGACGCTGTAAGTTGCGCGACACCCCGGCGCTCCGGAGGCGATGCCGGCCGCGCCGGGCAAGGGGGTGTGCTTCTTAGCGCGCACCTCCCGGGGTGTTAGACTCGCTCGGTTGATGCGAGCGACCCTAACGCTCCTGCTTTGTTTTCTGGCCTTTGCCTCTCGCGCCCGAGCCGAGGCGAAGATCACCGATTTCCAGATCGCCCTGGACGGCAACCAGGTGCTCGCCAGCTTGACCCTTGGCAGCGCATTCGACCGGCGGTTCGTCGCCCGCGTCGACAGCGGCCTCCCCACCACCATCGTCTACCGCTTCGAGCTCGACCTGGTCCGCCGCAACTGGTGGGACCCGCGGCTCAAGTCCTGCACCCTCGAGGTGGTCGCGATCTACGACGCCGTCGATCGCGTCTACACGGTGCATTTCCGGCTGGACGACAAGCTGATCGAGAGCCGCACGGTGCACGACCGCAAGGCGCTCGAGGCGGCGATGACCCGCGTCGACCGGCTGCCGGTCTTCAGCCTCGGCAACGTCCACGATCGCCGGCGCATGCTGCTGCGGGCGCGCGCCGAGCTCGGCTCGCGCAACGTGATGTCGTTCATCCCGGTGCTGATCACCACCGAGTGGGTGGAATCGGACAAGTTTCGACCGGCAGGAAGCGCCGCGGCTCCTCCCGCCCCGACGCCGCCGCCGCAACCCTGAGACCGCACGCCCATGAGCCTGCGCCAGCTCCTCCTCCGTCACCGCAAGGACCAGCGCCTCATCGTCGGCGGCCTGGCGGTGATGCTGCTGCTGTTCACCGCCTTCTTCTACCTCTTCCTGCGCGAGCGCGACCTGCCGGCCTTCCTGGTCACCAATCGCCTGCTGCTCTTCGTCCTCTGGTACGCCAACGTCGTCCTCATCCTCATCGTCCTCTTCGTCCTGCTGCGCAACCTCTTCAAGCTGCTCGTCGAGCGCCGCCACCGCCTCCTCGGCTCGACCTTCAAGTTCAAGCTGGTGGCGACCTACATCGGCCTGTCGCTGTTCCCGGTGCTGGCGCTGTTCGCGATCGCCACCGAGCTGCTGCAGGGCTCGATCGACCGCTGGTTCAACATCCCGCTGCGGCCGGTGCTCGAGCGCGGCAGCGCGGTCGCCCAGGCGCTGCGCGACCGCATCGAGCAGCAGAACCTCCGCGACGCCCAGCAGGTGCTGCGCGAGACCTCGGGCCTCGACCTGCGCGCCCCGGCCGAGCGCCAACGCCTGGAGGGGCTGCTCGCCGAGCTCCACCTCGACCTGCTCTCGGTCTACGAGGGGAGCGAGTTCGTGCAGGGCGTGGTCAATCCCCAGTCCGGCATGAAGGACCTCCCGGAGCCGCGCCACGCCATCCTGGAGGAGGCCGCCGCCGAGGGCGAGGCCTTCCAGATCGACACCCCGCCCGGAGGGCGCGGCAAGCTCCTGTATGCGGCGGCGGCGGCGGCGGCGGTCGCCGGCCGGCCGGCGAGACCGGCCGCCCGCGGCGCCAGGCGCACGGTGGTCGTGGCGGCCACGCTGCTCGACCCTGCCCTCGCGGAGCGCACCGACCGGTTGATCGAGGATTTCCAGAGCTACCGCCAGCTCGAGGTGCAGAAGGACGACGTGCGCGCCAGCCACCTGCTGATCTTCATCATGGTGACCCTGGTCATCCTCCTGGCCTCCTCCTGGGTCGGCCTCTACCTGGCGCGCCGGGTGACGGTGCCGATCCAGGCGCTGGCGGAGGGGACGCGCCGCATCAGCGGCGGCGACCTCCACCATCGCGTCGAGGTGCAGGCCGACGACGAGCTGGGAGTGCTGGTCGATTCGTTCAACCGCATGACCGGGGAGCTGGCGAACAACAAGGAGCTGCTCGAGCGCGGCAACCGCGACCTCACGCTGAGCAACCAGCGCCTGGCCGCCGAGCGCGCGCTGATCGCGGCCGTGCTGCAGAGCGTCGCCGCCGGCGTGGTCTCGATCGACTCCGAGGGGCGCATCTTCACCTGCAACGAGGCCGCGCTGCGCCTGCTGCGCCAGGGCGAGGAGGAGGTGGTCGGCCGCCCGGTCGCGGAGGCTTGGGCGGACCCCGAGCGCCGCAAGCTGGCGGCGCTGCTCGCCGAGCCGCGGCCGGAGGGCGGCAAGGAGCTCCACCTCTTCCTCGGCGGCGAATGGCAGACCTTCGAGGCCAAGGTGACCGCCCTCGAGGGCGCCGCCGGGCCGCCGCGCGGCCGGGTGCTGGTGCTCGAGGACCTGACCGAGCTGATCAAGGCCCAGCAGCTGGCGGCCTGGAACGAGGCGGCGCGCCGCATCGCGCACGAGATCAAGAACCCGCTGACGCCGATCCGGCTGGCCGCCGAGCGCATGCTGAAGAAGCACCGCCAGGGCGAGCCGGGCCTCGCCCGGGCGATCGAGGACGGCGTCGAGGTCATCGTCCGCGAGGTGGCGACGCTGCAGGGCATGGTGGACGAGTTCTCGCGCTTCGCCCGCATGCCGCGGCCGCAGGCGGCGCGCACCGACGTGCAGCGCCTGGTCGCCGAGACCCTGCACCTCTACCAGAACCTCAAGCCGGGGGTGGAGCTGGAGGCGCGGCTGGACGGCGACCTCACCGGGGTGACGCTCGACGCCGAGCAGATCAAGCGCGCCCTCATCAACCTGCTCGACAACGCGGTCGAAGCGACCGACGCCCCCGGCCGCGTGACCGTCTCGGCGCAGCGCCGCGACGGGCACTTCGCGATCAAGGTCGCCGACACCGGCCGAGGCATTCCGCCCGAAGCCAAGGAGAAGCTCTTCCTGCCCTACTTCTCGACCAAGGGCCGCGGCACCGGCCTCGGCCTGGCGATCGTCCACCGCATCGTCGCCGACCACCACGGCTCGATCCGGGTGGAGGACAACCACCCGCGCGGCACGGTGTTCACGGTCGAGCTGCCCGGGGCCTAGTTTCCCGTACGGTTCCCTCCCCTCTGAGCCCGTATGGGCGAGGGGTCACAGTCCTCTGCCGCCCCCCGTACACTTGGACCCCTCGCCCATACGGGCTCAGAGGGGAGGGAACCGTACGGAAACGACAACCTGGCGGTCCTACAACCTGCCGGCCGGGAACGACTAACCTGTCGATGTGCGACCCGCGGACCGAGCGAACGCGCCGATGCCCATGAGCCAGACCTTGCGCGAACCGGACGTGGAGGGCGGGGAGATGGATCGCGAGGTGCCGTGGGCGCAGCTGGAGAGCCTGCACCGCGAGAGCTTCGGGTGGGCGCGGAGCTGCTGCGGGCAGGACGCCGAGGAGGCGGAGAACGTGTTGCAAGCCGTCTACTTGAAGATCTGCGAAGGCCGGGCGGTCTTCGACGGCAGGTCGGCGCTCCGCACCTGGCTCTTCGCGGTGATCCGCAAGACGGCGGCGGAGGGGCGCCGGCGCCGGTTCGTCCAGCGGCTGGCGCTGACGCGGCGGGAGCAGGCGGAGCCGGTGGCGGCGTCACCGCCCGGCCCGGAGCAGGCCGCCTACCGCTCCGAGGTGCGGACGGCGTTCCGGGTGCTGGCCGCCGGCCTGCCGCGGCGCCAGTCGGAGGTGCTGCAGCTGGTCTTCTACCACGACCTGTCGCTGTCCGAGGCGGCGGCGGTGATGGCCGTCTCGCTGGGATCGGCGCGCACCCACTATGAGCGCGGCAAGCGCCGGCTGAGGGCGGCGATGGAAAAGGCAGGTGTGCGATGAGCGCCGACCGCGACGACGCCGAGATCCGCGAGCAGTACCAGCGCCTCCGGCAACAGGACGAGAGGCTGGGCAGGCCGCTCGGCACGTTCCTGCCGGCGGCCGGCCGGCTGCCCCGCCGGCAGCCCTATCGGCGGCACGCTGCGAGCCGCGGCGATCGGCGGCAGCTCGGCCCGCGCCTGGCCGCGGCGGCGCTCGCCCTGGCCCTGGCCGCCGGCGCCGGTGCGCTCCTCCTGCTGCGGCCGCGTCCGGTGCCGCCGTCCCAGGAGGCGGTGATCGCGCGGCTCTGGCGCTGGCGCGCGCCGACGGAGTCGCTACTGCAGGCGTCGGCCAACCAGTTGCTGCGCGGCGTGCCGCGGCTCGGCGAATCGTTGATCGACGGCAGTTTCAACGGCAACCTGAAGGGCACACTCAACGGAGGCAATCGAACCAGATGAGATCCCGAGTCCTGCTTCTCCCCATCTGCCTGCTGCTGGCAGCCCCGTCGCTCGCCCAGCCGCCGCAGGGTTTACCCGACGATCCGCTGCGCGACTACTTCGTGCCGCCGGAGCTGGTGATGCAGAACCAGCAGGCGATCGGCCTGGGCGACGATCAGAAGGCCTTCCTCAAGACCGAGCTGCGCCAGGCGCAGCAGCGGTTCACCGAGCTGCAATGGAAGCTCGACGACGAGTTGGAGCGCTTCGTGACGCTGGTCAAGCAGCCGCAGGTCGACGAGCAACAGGCCCTGGCGCAGCTGGACAGGGTGCTCGCAGCGGAGCGCGAGGTCAAGCGCACCCAGATCGCGCTGCTGATCCGCATCAAGGACCACCTGCGGCCCGATCAGCAAGCGCGCCTGCAGGAGATCCGCCGGAAGCCGGGCCCCAGGTGAGCCACGGCGCGGCAAGGCAGGGGGCGGGCGGCCGGCGCGAGCGTTCTCCGCCGGCCGTCCTTCCGGTCCCCGGCCACTCCTGAGCCCGCAAGCCGCGAGCAGGGCATCCCCCCGCAGACCCTTCTAGACCCTGTCGACTCCTGCTACCCGTAGACTACAGCCACTCCCGGTTCCGGCGATGCCGGGATAGGATGGTTGCTTCTTCCATCAATCGCGAGGTGCGAAGGACCGCGGGGTGCCAGCCGAGCTGAACGCCATGATCGACAGGGTGATCGGCAACTACCGTATCGTCGAGAAGGTCGGCGAAGGCGGCATGGGCACGGTCTACCGGGCGTTGGACGTCATGCTCGAGCGGGAGGTGGCGATCAAGGCGATCCGGCCCGAGCTCTCCCGCGAGCCCGAGATCGTCGAGCGCTTCCGCGCCGAGGCGAAGATGCTGGCGCGCCTGAGTCACCCGGCGATCGCCACCATCTATAGCTTCTTCATCGACGGCGAGGACGTCTTCCTGGCGATGGAGTTCGTGCGCGGCCGCAGCCTGTCGGGGCTGTTGCACAGCGCCGGGCCGCTGCCCTGGGAGCGGGCGGTGCCCCTCCTCGCCGGGGCGCTCGACGGCATCGAGCAGGCGCACCGCGTCGGCATCGTCCACCGCGACCTCAAGTCCGACAACCTGATGGTCACCGAGACCGGGACCGTCAAGGTGATGGACTTCGGCATCGCGCGGCTGATCGGCAGCAGCCGCCTCACCCGCACCGGCCTGCTCGTCGGCACGCTGCACTACATGGCGCCCGAGCAGATCCGCGGCGAAGAGGTCGACCGCCGCACCGACGTCTACGCGCTCGGCGCCGTCCTCTACGAGATGCTCACCGGCCGCGTGCCGTTCCAGGGCGCCAGCGACTACGCGGTGCTCAAGGCGCACGTCGAGGAGCACCCGGCCCCTCCCAGCGTGGCCATGCCCGGGCTGCCCCCATGGCTCGATCGAGCGATCCTCAAGGCGCTGGCCAAGGCTCCCGCCGAGCGCTTCCAGACCGTCGAGGACCTGCGCCTGTGCCTCCAGGGGCAGGGCGCGCCGGCGGCTGCCGGCCCCACCTTCGTGATCCCCGCCGCCGACCAGCCCACCCTGCACATGGCGCCGACCGTCGCCGGCGTGCGGCCGCCCTCGGGTGCGCCGCCGTCGACGCCTGCCACGCCTCCACCGACGAGGCTCGCCACACCATCGCCGGCGCCTGCCACGCCGCCGCCGGGTTCAATCCCACGGTCGTCCGCGGCCCAGGTCTTCCCGCCGGCCGCCCATCCGGGATGGGGCGGCGGCCGGCGCCGGGCCGCGCTGCTCGTCGCCGGGATCTGCGCGGCGCTGGTGGCGGCCGCCGTGCTCTACCGGGCGCTCGCGGTGCCACCGGTGCTCCCGCCAGCCCCGACCGCGGTGACAGCCGGCAAGGGCGCTGCCGGCAACGCTGCCGTTCCGATGACCGCCGGCAGCGCCGCGCTGCGTCGAGGCGTCCCAGGCGGCGCCGCCGGCCCGGGGGGAATTGGCGGCATCGGGGGCCATGGCGGTGCGGGCGTCAAGGAGACAGGTGGCACCGGCGCGGGCACCACCGCCGCGGGCAGCACCGCCGCGGCCGGTACGAGCGCGAGCGGCGCCGCGACCGGCGCGGACGGTGCGAGCGCGCGTGGCGCCGAGCCACGAGCGCGCGGCAAGCGGGCGCGCCTCGGCGCCGACGACGCGCCGTCTTCGGCGCGCCGCGCGGAAACGCCTGCGGATGCGGCATCGGCCACCGCTCCGGTCGGGAAGCACGCGACGGGCGCGGAGACGGACAGCGCCGGCGGCAAGGACGACCTTGCCGCGTCCGCCACGGGAGCCGGCGCAGCTCCGGACGACGAGCTGCGCCAGCTCGGCAGCGAGCTCGAGCCCGAGAGCGACCAGATCCGCAACCTCTATGCGGACTTCCTTTCCCAGAAGGACAAGGGCGGCAGCCGGCTCACCGACAGTGACGACAAGCTCAAGGACGAGCTCAAGGACCTGCAACGCGCGGTGGACGGCTTCCGCGTCCAGTTCCAGACCGGGTTCTGGGCGCGCACCCGCAAAGGCTTCGGCCGCTTGAGCCATAGCGAGGACCAGAAGGCACAGGCCGCCCGCGTGGCGCGCGCCCTGGTCGGCAGCGCCGCGCGGGTGGACGCGCTGATGGCGCAGGTCAAGCCCGATCCGGCCGTCAGCGACCTCTGGCTTCGCATCCACCGGCAATGCCAGCGCATCGCGGAGCTCTGCGGGCTGTGAAGGTCCGGCCGGCGGGAGGCCCTCGAGTTCCGGACTAGAATGCCGGGGTGAGCGAGCGCAGCGAGCGTATCCTGATCGTCGACGACGAGGCCGGCATCCGCTCGACCCTGTCCGGCATCCTCGAGGACGAGGGCTACGGCGTGGCGGCGGTCGGCACCGCCGCGGAGGCCACGGCGCGCCTCGGGGCGGAGGCTTTCGACGCCGTGCTGCTCGACCTCTGGCTCCCCGACCGCGACGGCATGGAGCTGCTCTCCGAGCTGCGCGAGCAGCCGGTGATCGTCATCTCCGGGCACGCCAGCGTCGACACCGCGGTCAAGGCCACCCGCCTCGGCGCCTACGACTTCCTCGAGAAGCCGCTGTCGCTGTCGCGGGTCGTGGTCACGGTGCAGAACGCGCTCGAGCGCGGCCGCCTGGCCCGCGAGCTCCAGCAGCTCTCCGACCGCCTGGCGCGGGCCGAGCCATTGCTCGGCGGCAGCCCGCGGATGCAGCGCCTGAAGGCCGAGCTGGCGACCGCGGCACGCTCCGAGAGCCGCATCCTGATCCTGGGCGAGAACGGCACCGGCAAGGAGCTGGTGGCGCGCCAGGTCCACCGGCTGTCCGGGCGCAGCCGCGGCCCCTTCGTCGAGGTCAACTGCGCCGCGATCCCCGAGGACCTCATCGAGAGCGAGCTCTTCGGGCATGTCCGCGGCGCCTTCACCGGCGCGGTGGGCGACCGTCCCGGACGTTTCGAGCAGGCCGACGGCGGCACGCTGTTCCTCGACGAGGTCGCCGACATGTCGCTCAAGACCCAGGCGCGCGTGCTGCGGGTGCTGCAGGAGCAGCGCTTCGAGCGGGTCGGCGGCACCTCCCCGATCCGCGTCGACGTGCGCGTCCTGGCCGCCACCAACAAGGACCTCGAGGAGGAGATCCGGCAGGGGCGCTTCCGCGAAGACCTCTACTTCCGGCTGGCGGTCATCCCGCTGCGGGTGCCGCCGCTGCGCGAGCGCGCCGAGGACGTGCCGATCCTGGCCGCCCACTTCATCGCGCTGTTCGCCCACGAGCTCAAGCAGCGGCCGAAGGCGGTGGACCGCGAGGCGATGCGCCTGCTCGAGGAGTACGCCTGGCCGGGCAACGTCCGCGAGCTGCGCAACCTGGTGGAGCGGATGATGATCATGGTTCCCGGGGCGACCATCGCCGCCTCGGACCTCGCGGCGGCGATTCGCGCCGATGGCGGTGGCGGCGCCAGCGGCGGCAGCGGCGCCGCCGGGGGAAGTGCGCGCGCGAGCGCCGAGCGGGCGCTCTGGGAGGCCGACTACGCCTCCCTGCGCGAGGCCCGCGGCGCCTTCGAGAAGCACTTCATCGAGCGGAAGCTGGCCGAGCTCGAGGGCAACGTCAGCCGCACCGCCCAGGTGCTCGGCCTCGAGCGCAGCAACCTCTATCGGAAAATGCGCGCCTACGGCATCGAGGTCGAGCGCAACGGCGCCACCGCCGCCGGTCCCGGCGCCGGCGATCCACCCCACCTATAATCGGCCCCATGACCACCACCGCCACCACCTCCACCGCCGCCGCGCCGCAGCAACGCATCGAGACCGAGCTCAAGGCCGCCATGAAGAGCGGCGACAAGCAGCGGCTGCAGACCCTGCGGCTGCTCCTCACCGAGATCAAGAACGAGCGCATCCGGCGCGGCAGCGAGGTGGACGAGGCGGGGTTCGTGGCGCTCGTGCGCAAGGCCATCAAGCAGCGCGAGGAGGCGGCCACCCAGTACCGCGCCGGCCAGCGCCAGGAGCTCGCCGCCAAGGAGGAGAGCGAGGCGGCGATCCTCGCCGGCTTCCTGCCGGCGGCGGCCGACGAGGGCGACATCCGCGCCGCCGTCGCGGCGCTGATCGCCGAGCGCGGCCTCTCCGGGCCGCAGGCGATCGGGCCGGTCATGAAGGAGATGCTGGCGCGCTTCGGCACCAGCGCCGACGGCGCCACCATCAACCGCATCGCCCGCGAGCTGCTCGGCGCCGGGGCAGGCGCCAAGCGTTGATCGCGCGAAACAACGTTCATCGAAGCGCAGGGGAGGGGGCGTCCCCTTCCCCCCGGAGGGTGGGAAGGGGATCGAGGGGATGCGGGGGCGATCCGATAGACGCTTTGAGTAGTCCTCGATAGGCCGGCTTCGAGCCACGGCATGCAGCGGAATCAAATGTTCTCGAGAGCCATCGTCGGCACCGCCGGCCACATCGACCACGGCAAGACCAGCCTGGTCCTCGCCCTGACCGGCATCGACTGCGACCGCTGGGCGGAGGAGAAGGCGCGCGGCATCACCATCGACCTGGGCTTCGCCCACCTCACCGAGAGCGGCGTGCAGCTCGGTTTCGTGGACGTCCCCGGGCACGAGCGCTTCCTGCACAACGCCCTTGCCGGCCTGGGCGGCATCCGCGTCATGCTGCTGGTGGTGGCCGCCGACGAGGGCGTCAAGCCGCAGACCCGCGAGCACCTGGCGATCTGCTCGCTGCTCGGCATCCCTGCCGGGCTGGTCGCCCTGACCAAGGCCGACCTGGCGTCGCCGGACCTGCTCGAGCTGGCCCAGCTCGAGGTGGAGGAGCTGCTCGCCGCCACTCCTTTCGCCGGCGCGCCGGTCCTGGCGGTGTCGAGCGCCACCGGCCAGGGGGTCCCCGAGCTCAAGGCGGCGCTGCTCGAGCTGGCCGCGCGCCATGCCGTGGCCGCGGAGCTGGAGCTGCCGGCGCGGCTGCCGATCGACCGCGCCTTCCACCTGCGCGGGCTGGGGGCGGTGGTCACCGGCACCCTGGCCGGCGGCCGGGTGCGCAGCGGCGACGTGCTCGAGCTGCTGCCGCCGGCACCCGGGGTGGACGGCACGGTGCGGGTGCGCAGCGTCCAGGTCCACGGGCAGGCGCGCGACGAGGCGCTGGCCGGCGAACGCACCTCCCTGCAGCTGACCGGGGCGCCGCTCGAGAGCCTGCGCCGCGGCCTGCAGCTCGGCGCGCCCGGCGCCTTCACCGCCACCACCAGCCTGCTCGCCCGCATCGCCCTGCTGCCGGAGGCGCCGCCGCCCGCGGCCGGCTTCACGCCGGTCCGGCTGCACCTCCATGCCGGCGAGGCCCTCGGCCGCATGCGGCCGCTGGGCGGCGGCGGGCAGGCCCCGGGGGCCGGCTGGCTGGTCGAGATCCGCCTGGAGAGCCCGGTGGTGGCGGCGCGCGGCGATCGGCTCGTCCTGCGCCGCCCCTCGCCCGCCGTCACCCTGGGCGGCGGCGAGGTGCTCGACCCGCGCTGGCGCCGCCACCGCGGCACGACCTTGCCGCCGGCGCTGGCTGCCCTCGACGGCGACCGCGCGCAGGCGCTGGCGTTCTGGACGCTGGAAGCCGGCGAGCGCGGCCTCGAGGCGGCCGACGCCGGCCGACGCCTCGGGCTGCCGGCGGAGCGCGCCGCGGCGGGGCTCGACGCGCTCGCCGCCGCCTCGCGCCTGGTGGCCGTGCCCGAGGCGCCCGGCCATGGCCGCCGCTGGATCGCGCCCGCCGCGGTCGAGCGCGTGATCGAGCGCGCTCGCCGCGTCCTCAAGGAGTACTTCGACCGCGACCGGCTGGCGGACGGCATGCCGAAAGCCGAAGCCGTGCGGCGCATCCTGCGCGGCCGCGCCGCCGAGCTGGCGCCGATCTACCTCGCCTGGCTCGCGGCGCGGAAGGTGCTGGCCGTCGAGGGCGACCGCGTCGTCCTGCCGGGGCGCAGCGCGCAGCTGAACGGCGAGGAGTCGCGGCTGGCGGCGGCGGTCATGGAGCGGTTCGAGCGCGCCGGCCTGGCGCCGCCGTCGCCCGGCGACGTGCGCCAGGAGCTCTCGGCCAAGCCGCAGATCCTCGACGGCGTGATGCGCCACCTGGTGACGCGCGGCCGGCTGGTGCGGCTGCCCGGCGGCCTGATGATCGCCGCCGCCGCCCTCGAGGCGCTGCGCCGCGAGCTGCTGGCCACCTCCTGGGAGCGCTTCTCGGTCGCGCAGTTCAAGGACCGCTTCGGCCTCACCCGCAAGTGGGCGATCCCGCTGCTCGAACACCTCGACGCCAGCGGCGTCACCCGCCGCGCCGGCGACGACCGGCTGGTGGCGAGGGCGCCCGCGGTCCATCCGCCGGCCGACCTGCAGGAGGGCGTGTGAAGACCATCGCCGTCGTCGGCGCCTCCGCCAGCCGGCAGAAGTTCGGCAACAAGTGCGTCCGCGCCTACCGGGACGCCGGCTACCAGGTCTATCCGGTCAATCCGTCCGAGCGCATGATCGAGGGCCTGCCGGTCTTCCGCACCCTGGCCGACGTGCCGGCACCGCTCGAGCGCATCAGCGTCTACCTGCCGCCGCCGCTGACCCTGGCGCTGCTGCCGGCGATCGCGCGCGCGGTGACCGCCGGGAGCGCCGGGAGCGCCGGGAGCGCCGGGAGCGCCGCCGGGACCGAGGTCTGGTTCAACCCCGGCTCCGCCGACAACGCCGTCCTCGCCGAGGCCCGCCGCCTGGGCATCGCCGCCCGTCCAGGCTGCAGCATCGTCGACATCGGCCGCCGCCCCGGCGAGTACCCGTAATAGGCGCGACGACGAGCGGTCGTGGGGCCAAAGCTCAGTCCCAGCGGCCCCAGCGGGCCAAAGACACTTGACTTACGTCTTGTTACCGCCTACAATTCCCGGCGAATGCGGCTTCGGTTAGTGCGACTTGCCTCCGGAGAGAGATCGGGCGTGAGGGGCGGGGGAGTGGCTTTTGACTCAAATAGTTAGACGGCGTAGTCTCAGCTTCGGAGCGGCGTCCGGAGCCGAGCAGGCGCCAGAAGGACAACGGGAAAGTCGAGATTCCTGGTCTCTAATGCCAATGCGCCCAGATCACGTGGATTTGATGATCCAGTATGCGTTGGCGGTAGCCAACGAGGCTGACGACTACCGTGATCGCGAGCTCGGGCCAATCCATCTTCTGAAGTACATCTATCTGGGCGATTTGGCTTTCGCAAGGGAGAATCAGGGCACGACCTTTTCGGGAACGCCGTGGAGATTTCATAAGTTCGGGCCCTGGGCGCCGGAACTCTACCTTCACATCCAATCAGCGGCGACGAGGATCGGCGCGCAAGAGAGACACTTCTCCAGTCAGTATCAAGAAGACAACACCCGCTGGCGGCTCCTCGACGTAGATACCTCTGAGCTCGAGAGGCGACTGCCTCGACCAGTGGCAAGCGCCATTCGAGGCAACGTTACGCGGTATGGCAATGATACCGTCTCGCTTCTCCATTTCGTGTATCGAACGCCCCCGATGCTGGCGGCGGCGCCGGGAGAATCGCTGCAATTCGACCATCTCGCTGAAGAGGCGCCGCCTCGGTCGCCGGCACCGACGAGTACGGGCGACAAGCCCTTGCCGGTCATCTCAAAGACCAAGATCAAGAAGCTCAAAGCAAGGATCGAGAAGATCTACGAGGAGAGAACGGCGCGGGAGCAACGAGAGTTGGTGGCCCCTGATCCTCCGCCGCTCTACGACGAAGTCTATTTTCAGGGCCTCGAGTGGTTGGAGGAACTTGCCGGATCGCCAGTCGAGGAGACCCGCGGCAAGTTGACTTTCGACAACTCGATCTGGAAGTCGCCGGGAAGGCGCGATCCTGAGCTACCCTGACATTTGCCTTCAGGCAATGATGTCTTCCTGGTGGACTCAGACCCAGGATGGCATCGTCCGGCCCGGTCGATTGATCTGGGCCTACGTCCCCGGTGGTTTCGCCAGGGGGTCTTGGAGAAGGCGACGGAGCTCTTCGAGATAAGAAATACCCTGTTGGAAGACGCCTAGAAAGGCGGGATCTTGCACTCCTCTGCCACCCTCCCATCCTCGCCGCCTGCCGCCCTCTCCGACGCCGCGCTCCTCGCGCGGCTGGTGGCGTTCGACTCGACGAGCCGCAACAGCAACCTGCCGCTGGCCGACTTCCTCTGCGGGTATCTCGACCGGCCGGGGATCCGGGTGCGGCGGAACCCCTCCCCCGGCGGCGACAAGGTGAACCTGATCTTCGAGGTGGGGCCTGAGCAGGAAGGGGAGGGGCGCCCGGGGTTGGTGCTGTCCGGACACATGGATGTGGTGCCGGCGGAGGAGAAGGAGTGGGAGAGCGATCCCTTCACCCTCGTGGACCGCGGCGACCGCTGGGTGGGGCGCGGGGCCTGCGACATGAAGGGCTTCCTGGCGCTTGCCGCCAACCTGGCGCTCGCGGCGAGCGGGCGGCGGCTCGCCCATCCCCTCGCCCTGCTCTTCACCTACGACGAGGAGGTGGGGACCCTGGGCGCGCGCCGCCTGGTCGACAGCTGCCCGGAGGCGCGGGCGCTGCCGGCGAGCGTGGTGATCGGCGAGCCGACCGGCCTGCGGGTGGTGCGCGCCCACAAGGGGCACATGACGATGCGCATCACCCTCCACGGCCGCAGCGCCCACAGCGGCTATCCTCACCTCGGCAGCAACGCCATCGAGCCCGCCGCCGAGGTGATCGCGGCCCTCGCCCGGCTGCGCCGCGAGCTGGCCGCGGAAGGCGCGCCGCACGCCGAGCTTTTCCCGGAGGTGCCCTTCGTGCCGCTCAACGTCGGCAGGGTGCAGGGCGGCGCCGCCATCAACGTGGTGCCCGACCGCTGCATCGTCGAGCTCGGCCTGCGGGCGCTGCCGGGAGTCGACTCGCGGCGGCTGGCCGAGCGCGTCGAGCAGGCGGCGCGGGCGGCCGCGGCGCCCTTCGTTCCCGAGGTGGAGGTGCTCGCCGACAGCCCGCCGCTGCTGGTGCCGGAGGAGGCGCCCCTGCTGCGCCGGCTCTGCTCCCTCGTCGGCCAGCGCGAGACCGCCACGGTCTCTTTCGCCACCGACGCCGGCTGGCTGCAGAGCCTGGGGATGGACTGCGTCCTCTTCGGCCCCGGCTCGATCGACGCGGCGCACCGCCCGAACGAGCACGTGCCCAAGGCCGACCTGGCCGCGGCCCGTGCGGTGCTCGAGCGCACCATCGAGGGCTGCTGTCTGCCGGCCTGATTCGCCATGCCGAGCAAGCGCCCGCAGCACCCGGCGGCCGGACCGGACACCCCGCCGCGCGCCGAGCACCCGGAGATCCCGGAGACCCCGGAGATCTCGGAGACCCCAGGGATCATCGAGGCCGATTGGACCTGGACCGGCGACGGGTTCGCTGCCGGCGTGCAGCTGCGTGTCGGCGACGACGGCCGCATCGAGGAGGTCGGCCGGCTCGGACTGGCGGCGACGCGCCGGCTGCACCGCCAGGCGCTGCTTCCCGGCCTGGTCAGCGCGCATTCGCACGCCTTCCAGCGCGCCCTGCGCGGGCGGGGCGAGCGGTTCCCGGCAGGCACCGGGAGCTTCTGGAGCTGGCGCGAGGCGATGTACGAGCTGGCCGAGGGCCTGGACGGCGCCGGCTTCGAGAGCCTCTGCCTGCAGACCTTCCGCGAGATGCGCGCCGCCGGCGTCACCGCGGTCGGCGAGTTCCACTACTTCCACCACGAGCGGACGCACCGGCGGCGCGCGTCGCTCGACTACGGCCTCGACGCCCGCGTGCTGCGCGCCGCCGCGACGGCGGGCATCCGCATCGTGCTGCTCGAGACCTACTACCGGACCGGCGGCTTCGACCAGCCGCTGGCCGGCGCGCAGCGGCGGTTCGAGACGACGTCGCCGGCCGTCTTCTGGCAGCAGATGGATCGCCTCGCCGGCTGCCTCGCGGGGCCGGCCCAGACGCTCGGCGCCGCCGTCCACAGCCTGCGCGCCGCCCCGCCCGAGGACCTCGCCGCGATCTACGAGGAGTCGCGCCGCCGCGGGCTGGTGCTCCACATGCACGTCGAGGAGCAGCGGCGCGAGATCGCCGACTGCCTGGCGTTCTACGGCCGCCGCCCGATGCAGCTGGCGCTCGCCACGCTGCCGGCGGCGGAGGGCTTGACCGCGGTGCATTGCACGCACACCGCTCCCGAGGACATGGAGCGCTTCCTCGCGGCCGGCGGCACGGTCTGTGTCTGCCCGCTGACCGAGGCCAACCTCGGCGACGGCCTGCCCGACCTCGCCCTCCCCCACCGGCGGGGGGGCCGGCTCAGCTGGCTCAGCATTGGCACCGACTCGAACGCCCGCATCTCGCTGCTCGAAGAGATGCGCTGGCTCGAGTACGGCCAGCGGCTGCGCGGCGAGAGCCGCGGCATCCTGCGCGACGGCGGCGGCGACGGCGGCGGCGACGGCGCGGTGGCCGCCAGCCTGCTGCGCGCCGCCACCGCCGGCGGCGCCCGCGCCCTCGGCCTGCCGTGCGGCGAGCTGGCGCCCGGCTGCTGGGCGGACCTCGTGGCCGTCGACCTCGGCCATCCGTCCCTCGCCGGCTGGGAGCCGGCCACCCTGCTCGAATCGCTGATCTTCGGCGCCGGCGACGAGGCGATCGTCGCCACCGCGGTGGGCGGCGAGTGGCGGCCGCGCGGCGATGGGGAAGCGGAGGAGAGCTGAGATGTGCGGACGCTACACCCTGACCGCCCCGGGGGAGATCGTCGCCGAGATCTTCGAGCTGGTGGACGTGCCGCCGATTCTCCCCCGCTACAACCTGGCGCCGACCCAGGAGGCCGCCGTGGTGCGGGTCGTCGCCCGGGGAGCGCCGCGCTCCCTCGCGCCGTTGCGCTGGGGGCTGGTGCCGTACTGGGCCACCGATCCCACGATCGGCAACCGCATGATCAACGCCCGCGCCGAGAGCGTCGCCGAGAAGCCTGCCTTCCGCGACAGCTTCCGCCGCTGGCGGTGCCTGGTGCCCGCCGACGGCTTCTACGAATGGCAGAAGCTCGCGCCGAAGGTGCGGCAGCCCTACCTGGTCCGCCGGCAGGACCGTCTCCCCTTCGCCTTCGCCGGTCTCTGGTCGTCCTGGCGCGGCCCGGAAGCCGCCCGCCTCGAGACCTTCACCATCATCACCACCAGCCCCAACGGCCTGCTGCGCCCCCTCCACGACCGCATGCCGGTGATCCTCGACCGCCGCGACTTCGCCGCCTGGCTGGACCCCGCCAACCGCGACACCGCCCGGCTGCAATCCCTCCTGGCGCCGGCCCCCGACGCCGGCTGGGAAGCCGTGCCGGTCAGCCGCGCCGTCAACAGCCCCGACCACGACGAGCCCGACTGCATCGAGCCGCTGCTCGCGCCGTCCGATCCGTCCGGCCTCGCTCCTATTGACAGCCTGTAGGAGTCCTGGTAGCTTCCTATAGTAATTCTATAGGAGTTCCCGGGCGATGAGAGAGCCGCAGGATGCAGATGCAGATGCAGACGGGAGCCAGACGAACCTGCTCCAGGGGACGCTCGACCTGCTGATCCTGAAGGCCCTGGCGCTGGGAGAGCTGCACGGCCTCGGGGTCGCGCGCCGGATCGAGCAGATCACCCGCGGGACCTTCCAGGTCAAGCCCGGCTCGCTCTTCCCTGCCCTGCACCGCATGGCAGAGTCGGGCTGGCTCACCTCGTCCTGGGGAGAGTCCGAGAACAAGCGCCGGGCCAAGTACTACCGGCTCTCGAAGGCGGGACAGCGCCAGCTCGCCGCCGAGACCGCCCACTGGCGGCGGATCTCGCTGGCGATCGCGAGCGCGCTCGCCGCGGGCTGACGGCATGCCCATCCTGACGGCGATGTCCAGCTGGTGGCGGAACCTCCGGCACCGGTCCGGTGTCGAGCGGGACCTCGACGAGGAGCTCGCGGCCTACCTGGACCTGCTGGCCGAGGAGAAGATGCGGCAGGGCATGAGCCCGGAGGCGGCCCGCCGCGCGGCCCGCATCGAGGCCGGCGGCGTCGAGCAGATCAAGGAGCGGGTGCGCGGCGCCAGGGTCGGGGCCTTCGTCGACACCGTCCTGCTCGACCTGCGCTACGGCGCCCGCATGCTGGCCAGGAGCCCGGGCTTCACCGCCGTCGCGGTGCTCGCCCTGGCGCTCGGCATCGGCGCCAACACCGCGATCTCCAGCGTCATCGACGGCGTCCTGCTCCGTCCCCTGCCTTATCCGGACGACGGCCGCCTGGTGATCGTGTCCAGGCACTTCGCGAGGTCGGCCTTCCCGTACGGCACCCTGTGCCTTGCCGACTACCTCGACTGGCGGGCCGGAAACCATGCGTTCGAGGACCCCTCGGTCTTCAACCAGCGCCACTTCGACCTCACCGGCACGGCCGAGCCGGAGCAGCTCGCCGGAGCCGAGGTGACGGCCGGGTTCTTCTCCGCGCTCCGGGTGCGCCCGCTGCTCGGCCGCGTCTTCGGCCCCGGCGAGGACGGACCGGCGACGCAGCGGCTGGCGGTGATCTCGGAGTCGCTCTGGCGCCGCCGCTTCGGCGCCGACCCTGGCGTCGTCGGTCAGGCGGTCGACCTGGACGGGAGACGCTCGACGGTCATCGGCGTGATGCCGGGCGAGTTCCACTTCCCGCGGCCGGACAGCGAGGTGTGGACCAATCTCGTCTTCGATCCGCCCACGCGCCGCGGCCCGTTCTTCTATCGCGGCCTGGCCCGCCTCCGGCACGGGGTCACCCTGGTGCAGGCCCAGGCCGAGGTCGACGCCATCGCGCGCCGCATCGAGCTGGGAGACCCGCGGACCTCTCGCCTCACCTTCCCCCTCCGGCCGCTGCGCGAGGCGATCGTGGGCGAGGCGCGCCCCGCCCTGCTGGTCCTGTTCGGCGCCGTCGCCCTGGTGCTGCTGATCGCCGCGGCCAACGTGGCCAACCTCTTGCTGGCGCGCGCCACGGCGCGCGAGCGCGAGATGGCCGTGCGCCTCGGCCTGGGCGCCGGCCGCGCGCGGCTGCTGCGCCAGCTGCTCACCGAGAGCGGGCTCCTCGCCCTGGCTGGGGGCGTTGCGGGCGTCGCCGTCGCCGCCTCAGGCCTGGCGCTGCTGCGGGCGTGGAACCCCGGCAACCTGCCGCGCATGCAGGAGGTCCACCTCGACGCCCGCGTGCTCGGCTTCACCCTGGTGGTGTCGCTGCTCACGGGGTTCCTGTTCGGCCTGGCGCCGGCGCTGCAGAGCTCCCGCGCCGACCTGGCGGCGGCGCTCAAGCAGGGCGGCCGCGGCCATTCCGCCGGCGCCGGGCGGCGCCGCGCCCGCGCCGCGCTGGTGGTCGCCGAGATCGCCCTGTCGCTGCTCCTGCTCGCCGGCGCGGCGCTCTTGCTGCGCAGCTTCGCCATGCTGCAACGGGTCGAGACCGGCTTCGTGGTCCCCGCGGCCCGCCTCCTGACCATGCAGATCTCCCCGAACGCGGCGAGATACCGCGACGACAAGGCCTGCATCGCGCTCTACGAGCGGCTCCTCGAACGGGTGCGGCGTCTCCCCGGCGTCGAATCCGCGGCGGTGTCCGACAGCCTGCCTCCCGACCGCGAGGGGGACGCGGACACCTACGTGATCGCCGGCCGGCCGCTCGCCCCCGGAGAGCTGAACCCGATCGTCTCCGCGCCGACCGTCAGCGCCGACTACTTCCGCACCCTGGGCATCCCGCTCGTCAAGGGGCGCCTCTTCGACCTGCGCGACCGGGCGGACTCCCGGCCGGTGGCGATCATCAGCGAGGCCATGGCCCGCCGCGACTTCGCGCGGCAGGACCCGATCGGCCAGCGGCTCAAGCGCAGCGGCCCGGAGCTGCACGACAGCCCCTACATGGAGATCGTCGGCGTGGTCGGCAACACCAGGTACCTCGGGCTCGCCCGCGCGCTCGACGCCGCCTACTACGAGCCGCTGCCCCAGAACGCCGGCCGGAAGCTCTTCCTGGTGGTGCGCTCCGCGGCCGCCGCCGCGAGCCTGGCGCCGCTGCTGCGCCGCGAAGTCCAGGCGGTCGATCGGGACCTCGTGGTCACGGGCGTCGCCACCATGGAGCAGCTCCTGTCGGACGCCGTCGCGCCACCGCGCTTCCGCACCGTCCTGCTGGCCGCGTTCGCCGCCGCCGCCGTGCTGCTGGCGGCGATCGGCATCTACGGCGTCATCGCCTGGTCGGTCGCGCAGCGGACCCACGAGATCGGCGTGCGCATGGCGCTCGGCGCCCGGCGCGCCGACGTCCTGCGCCTGGTCCTCGGCCAGGGCGCCAACCTCGCCGCGGCGGGGATCGGGCTCGGCCTGGCGGCCGCCTTCGCCCTCACGCGCTTCCTGGCGAGCCTGCTGTTCGGGGTCGGCGCCACCGACCCGCTCACCTTCGTCCTCGCCCCGCTCCTGCTGGCCGCGGTCGCCCTGACCGCCAGCTTCGTCCCCGCCCAGCGCGCCGCCTCCATCGACCCTCACGCGGCCTTGAAGGTCGAGTAGCCCGCCCGGCCCGCGGGCCGGCACCTTGATAGATTCGCCGCGCCCTCCGATACTGGAGCTTGGCGCAGCGCGTTCCTCCGCGACACGCGACGACATGGCAAAGCCGAACGGTTTCCTGGTGGGAGAGTGGCAGGTGGCGCCGCCGCTGAACCTGCTCGTGCGCGGCGATGAACAGGTGCGCCTGGAGCCGCGCGTGATGGATGTGCTGGTGCATCTCGCCGAGCGCGCGGACGAGGTCGTGTCGAAGGAGGAGCTGATCGAGCACGTCTGGAAGGGCCGCTACACCACCGACGACGTGCTGTCCGTGGCGATCTACTCCCTGCGCAAGGCGTTGGGAGACGATGCGCGCCGGCCGCGGTACGTCGAGACTGTCTCGCGCCGCGGCTACCGGCTGATCGCGGCAGTTCAAACTGCAACGGCAACAGAGGCGTCGGCGCCCGTTCCCACCGCGGCGCCAGGGCAGCCCGAGGAGAGCCCGCGGCGCCGAGCTGCCTGGTCGACCGTGGCGGCGACTGTGGCGCTCGCGCTGGCGGCGCTGGCGGCGCTGGCGGCGGTCGACGCGCTCTGGATGCTGCCGGCCGGGCGCCACCGGCGGCACGTGCCGCCCGCCGAGGCGCACGAGGCCTACCTGAAAGGGCGCTACTTCCTCGATCAGCGCTCGATCCGGGGCTGGCGACAGGCGCTCGAGCAGTTCGAGCGGGCGGTGGCGCTCGACCCTCGAGATCCTGCCGCGCAGGCGGGGCTCGCCGACACCTACTCGGCGATGTCCGACTTCGGCGTCGCGTCCCCGGCGGAGATGCGCCCGCGCGCGCTGCAGGCGGCGCGGCGCGCACTCGACCTGGACTCGCGGTCGGCCGAAGGGCAGGAGGCGCTGGGCCGGGTGCAGTTCCTGTTCGATTGGGACTTCGCCGCGGCGGGGCGCAGCCTGGCCCGGGCCGTGGCGCTCGATCCGGACTACATGCCGGCGCAGCAGGCGATGGCATGGCTCGACTCGGCGCGCGGGCAACACGTCGAGGCCGTCGCCGCGGCGCGACGGGCACTGCAGCTCGACCCCGTCAACACGGCGCGGTACACGGAGCTGGCGTGGGTGCTGGCCCTGGGCGGCCGTCACGCCGAGGCGTTGGCAGAGATCGAGCGCGCGCTGCAGCTGAACCCGCGCTCGTCCGAGACCTACCTGATGAAAGGCTGGGCCTGCGAGGTGGCCGGGCAGGCGGATGCGGCCTTCGCCGCTTACCGCGAAGGGCTGCGCCTGCTGGGTGTCCCGGACGAGGCGCTGCAGCGCATGGCCGCCGAGTATCGCGCCGCAGGGCTGGCCGGTTGCTACCGCGGCTGGTTGAACCGGCGCGGCGGCGGCACGCTCATGTCGGAGACGCGGCGTGCGCAGCTCTACGTTCGGATGGGCGATCTCGACCGCGCCATCGAGTCCCTCGAGCACGCCTACCGGAAGCGGGAGAGCGCGCTGGCCTGGGTGAACGTCGACCCCAGCTTCCAGCTGCTGCGGTCCGATGCGCGGTTCCAGCAAATCGCCGCGCACGTGAGCCGCCGAGACTTCTAGCCGGTTACGAACGCGGCGAAGCCAAGCTTCAGGTAGTGGGTACCAACCTTCAGCTCCGCTTCACCCTTTCCTCAGGACATCGACGCCAGGACGCGTCACAGTTCCCCTCGCTGACGCGGGGAGGAGACCAATGCGCAGAATGACCTGGTGGACGTTGATCCGAGTGGGAGTTGCCCTGCTGGCCGTGCCTCTGAGGCTGCCGGCGCAGCCGGACGACGTGCGGGCACGGATGGCGGAAGTGTTGCGGTACACCGGGGTCGGGAGCCCGGCGCCGGACGACGTGGCTCGGATGGCGGAGCTCTGGACCCGGGCCCAGCAGCCCGGCCTCGCCCGCGAGGAACGGCGGCTGGCGTTTCGCGAGATGGACCTCCTCTACAACCGGCTGCAGGGCCACGACGTCTCCGCCCACCCGCAGGCGCTCGACGGGTTCACGCAGTTCGTCATGACCATCTTCGAGGGCGGCGGGCGGATGGACCTCGCTCTGCCCGAGCCGCGCGGCAAGCCGGAGGGCAACTATCTGCACCTCGAGACCCGGGGCCACGGGCCGACGCCCCTGCTGCTGATCTCCGACCTGGGCATCGACGGGCGCCAGCTCTACGGCTCGTTCGCGGAGCGGCAGGGAGCCGCCTACACCATGCACGTCGTCACCCTCCCCTACGCCGGCGAGGCGCGTCCGCTGCCGTGGCCGGAGAAGCTCGACTACGCCGCGCGGCCCTGGCTGAGCGAGATCGAGCGCGAGCTCCTGGCGCTGCTGGACCAGCCGCGGATGAACGGTGTCACGGTCGTCGGCACCCAGGCCGGCGGCTATTTCGCCGCCCGGCTGGCGCTGCTGCGGCCGCAGCGGGTCCGCGCGGTGGTGCTGGTGAACGCACTGGTCAACAGTCCGCTGCGCGCGCAGGACGACCCCGACGCGCCCGCGCCGCTGCCACAGCGCCTGTCGCGGGTGCGATTCGTGCTGCCCACGCCGCAGTTGTTTCCCGTGGCCCCGGTGCCGGCGCCGGAGGAGCTGAGGCGCCTGATCGCCGACCCCAGGTCGACCCACCCCCTGGCACGCGACTGGATGGCCTTCGCGGTGAAGGACCCTCAGGTCTCGCGCGCTTGGACCTTCGCGGCACTCTCCGGCGTCTCCGGCGGCTTCTTCGTTCCCAGCCTCGAGTACCGATGGGAGCTGACCTCGACCGATCTCGCCGACCCCATGAAAGGGCTCGCCGTGCCGATGCTGGCCATGGGCTCGTGGCACGACGAAGGCTCGCCCGTGGCGAGCCCGCCGAGCATCTCCCAGTGGGAGGAGATGAAGCTGCTGTATCCGGCGGCGCCGCTGAGCGTCGTGACCTTCGACGATACGCGGGCCTACATCAGCGCCGACGCGCCGGTGCAGTTCGACCGCGCGCTCGCCGACTTCCTGGCGGGGCGACCGGTGCGGGGGAAGGAGGGATTCAGCCTGCCGCGCACCAGCCCGCGAGCCTCGGTCATGCAGGCGGTGGGCGGCGCGGAGGTGGAGATCGCGTACGGGCGGCCCGCGGTGAAGGCACGCCCGGTGTGGGGCGCGCTGGTGCCGAACGGGCGCGTCTGGCGCGCGGGCGCGAACGAGGCGACACGGTTCCGCTTCAGCCAGGACGTGAAGATCGAAGGCCACGCGCTCGCGGCCGGGACCTACACGTTCTTCACGATCCCCGGCCCGGCGGCATGGACGGTGATCTTCAACCGCGTGCCACGCCAATGGGGCGCCTTCGATTACAACCCGGCGTTCGATGCGCTGCGCCTCACCGTGAAGCCGGCGGAGGCGCCGCACGAGGAGCACCTTCGATATGCCATCGAGCCGGCCGGTCCCAATGCCGCGGTGGTGACCCTGGCGTGGGAGAAGCGCGCCGTCGCGTTCCGCATCGAGGCGGCGCCCTAGGCCGCCGGCCTATCCCGAGGGCGGCGGCAGCCCGCTGAACAGCCGCTCCGTCGAGGGCCGCAGGAGGACGATGAAGGTGGCGACGCCGAGCGCGGTGCCAAGGGGGATCTCGAGGCCGGTGAGGCCGGCGGCGACCAGGCAGAAGACGTAATGGCGGTGGCGGCGAAGGGCCACGCCGACCAGGATCCGGAGCAGCGCCGTCACGCCGAGGAGCAGGAACAGCCCGCAGCCCACCGCCCCGAAGATGCAGCCGACGATGGCCGCGCCGACCTGCTCCTCCGGACGGCCATTCCAGGCCCCCCAGGCGGCGCCGTGGCTGCCGATGATCGTGCCGGCGAACAGCATCGCCAGGCCCATCAAGCTGAAGACGCCTGCCAGCCCGCCATAGACGAAGTAGCAGACCGACAGCACCCGCAGCTGCTCTTCGTCGTTGCTCGCGTTCGCCGGTCGCCGCCGAGGATCGTTGATCATCGCCGCGCCACCTCTACCATGTCGTCAGGCCACAGCCTACCCCAACCGGGCTCGTCCCTTCCGGCGTCAGTCGTGGAGCAGGTAGATCGTCGCGAAGAGCCCCAGCATGGTGAAGACGATGGCGAGGCGGCCGGCGGTCGCCAGCAGGAGGCCCAGCCAGGTGCCGAGGCCGGCGCGGCCGGCCTGGCGCAGGTTGCGGCGCGCCAGGTACTCGCCGGCGAAGGCGCCTACGAAGGGGCCGAGGATCACTCCCGGCAGGGAGAAGAAGAGGCCGACCACGCCGCCGAGGACGGCGCCGAAGACCGCCAGGCCGCTCGCGCCCACGCGGCGGGCGCCGTGGCGCGTCGCCCAGAGCTCGATGGCGAAGGAGCACAGGGTCAGCAGCGCGAGCAACGACAGCGTCACCGGGCCGACTCGCTGGAAGCCGTCGATCCAGGCGCCGACCAGGAGTCCGAGGAAGACCAGCGGCGCCCCCGGGAGCAGCGGCAGCACGGTCCCCACCAGGCCCGCCGCCACCAGCAGGCCGGCGAGCAGCCACAGCGGCGCCCGCTCGTCGGCGCTCGGCGGCACGACGGCGAAGACCGCGACGAGGACCGCCAGCCAGCCGGCCGCCACACCGCCAGTCACCGCGGCGGGCTCGCCGGCGGGTGGGGCGCCGCGGCGCTCGGCGGTGGCGAGTCACCGCCGGGCGGAACGAGGGTGTAGCCCAGCTGGCGCAGGAGGCCGATCTGGTCGTTGAGGACGAAGACCTCCTGGATCCTGCCGGCGCTGACGCGGAAGAGCGCCACGCCGTTGAGCAGCAGCGGCGGCGGCGGTCCGCCCCGCTCCGGCTTCGGCGTGGCCAGCACCACGTAGCGCGCCGCCACCTGGTCGCCCTCGGCGATCAACGCCTGCGGGTCGTACTCGACCTTCATGAACAGGTCGCGGAGCCTCTGCTGCGCCTGCCGTGCGGCGGCGGGCCCGCGCAGGGCGGGGGCGCCGGGCGTGCGGTCGACGAACGTCTTGGCGACGATCTCGTCGAGCTTGTCGAGCTTGCCGGCGCCGAGCACCTCGGTCAGGTAGCGGCGCACCAGCGCCTTGTTCTCCTGGCGATGGTCGGCCGCCGCCGCGTCCGGCGCTGGCACCAGCGCCAGCGCGATCAGGGACGCTAACGCGCGAAGCGGCCGACGAAGGCGCTGCGCTTGCCCGGACTGCTCCATACCATCCCCAGGCCGGGGCCGCGGAACTCGTAGGCCACGGTGACCGCCGGCACCGCCGTCACCCGCGAGCGGTCCGCGGTCAGCGGCGGGTAGAAGACCTCCTCGTTGCCACACAGGTGATCCTGGGGCCCGATGCCGCGCGTCGCCAGGTCGACCCACGCGCCGGCCTTCAGGCGGGCATCGCCCGAGATCCCCGCCACCGCCAGCCCTGCCGCCAGGCGGTGATGGCCGGGGTGCTCGGCGGGGTGCAGCGCGCGCGCCGCCAGCGCCTCCGGGCTGATCGCGCCCACGTTCATCTCGATTGGCGCGCTCTCGACGGCGACGACTTGCGACAGCAGGTCGCCCGACATGGCGTGAGCGAACGCCACCAGCGCGTCGCGCTGCGCGGGCGTCGCCTGCTGGTCGACGACGATCAGCGCCGCGGCGTGCAGCGGCCCGCCGAACGGGTCGCCCAGCGTCGCCGCCGAGCGCACTGCCGCCACCACCGACAACCCGCCGAGCGGCACCCCTTGCCAGGCGCCTTGCCGCACGTGCCAGGCCATCACCGCCTGCTTGCCGGCCAGGTCCATCTCGGAGTTGGCGAAGCAGGGACCGGTGTAGACGTCGGCGGTGCGCGCCTCGAGGTAGTCGCCGGAGATCCCCGGCGCCGCCGGCGTTGCCGCGGCCGCGGGCGGGGCGGCCAGCGCCGGCAGCGAGTGGATCAGCGCCAGCAGCGGCAGGAGCGCCACCAGGCTCTGCCGCGCCGGCGCGCCCGCCGGCAACGAGATCGTTCGCATCGTTCGCTTGCTCATGGTCGATTCACCTTCTCCCCGGGCCGCTCACGGGGCCTCGTGGCAGCTCCGGCCCGGGCGGCAGGCCGCCGTCTCGACGACCTGCCCATCCGGGCCGAGGCAGGTCAGGGTGTGACGGCACCAGCAGAAGCCGTCATGCGGGTTCGGGATCGTCGGATCGGGCGGGCTGTCGATGAACATCCCCTTCCACCGCAGTCCGCGGCAGAGATCGCCCGCCGCCGCGGCCGACGCGGCCGACGCGGCCGCCGGCTGTCGCGCTCCTGGCTCGTCGGGCATGGCTCAGGCCTCCTTCTGGCCGGTGGCCGCCAGCAGCGCGCGCTTGACCGCGACCCGCGCCAGCTGGATCTTGTACCGGTTGCGTGACAGCGCACGGGCGCCGCGCACCGCCGCGTCGCCGGCCTGGCCGGCCAGCGCGGCGTCGATGGCCTTGCCGCGCAGCAGCTGCTCGGCCGCCTGCGCCCGCCATGGCACCGGCGCCACCTGGCCGAGCACGATCCGCGCGGACGCCACCCTGCCGCCCTGCATGCCGAGCGCCACCGCGGCGGTGGCCAGCGACCAGTCGAGGGTCTGGCGCTGCCGCACCTCGTAGCTCCAGGCCAGGCGGCCGGCGAGGGGCGGGACGATCACCTCGGTTACCAATTCGCCGGGCGCCAGCGCGTGCTCGCGCTCCCCGGCGGCCCGCGGCGAGCGGTAGAAGCTCGCCAGGTCGAGCCGGCGCTCGCCGCGCGGCCCGGCCAGGCGCAGCTGCGCGCCGAGCGCGATCAGCAGCGGCGCCAGGGTCGACGGATGCACGAAGTAGGCGGGGCCGGCGTTGCCGAGGATGGCGTGGTAGCGGTTGTCCCCCTCGACCACCATCGACTTGCCGCCGTGCTCCGGCAGCAGGCCGTGACCGGTGCGGAAGTACCAGCAGCGCGGGCGCTGGCAGAGGTTGCCGGCGACGGTGCCGAAGTTGCGGATCTGCGGCCCGGCGACGTGGCCGGCGGCGTCCGCCACCACCGGCAGCTGCCGGCGCACCTCCGGGTGGGTGGCCAGCTCGTCGAGCGTCACCAGCGCGCCGATGCGCAGGCCCGAGCCGTCGAGGCGCAGGCCGCGCAGGGCGGCGATGCCGCCGAGCGCGACGACGCGGCGCGGCGCCTCGACACCGTCCTTCATCAGCGCCAGCAGGTCCGAGCCGCCGGCCAGGGCGACGCTGCCCTCGGCCGCGAGCAGGCGCACCGCCTGCTCGACGGTGGCCGGCCGGGCATACTCGAAGGCTTGCATCAGGTCCTCCCCACCGCGCTCGCCGCGCTCGGCGCGCTCGCCGCGCTCTCGGGCGGGCCGGCGAGCGCGTCGAGCACCCGCTGCGGCGTCAGCGGCAGGAAGGGCACGCGCACGCCGGTGGCATTGGCCACCGCGTTGGCGATGGCCGCTCCCGGCGACACCACCGGCGGCTCGCCGAGGCCGACCACGCCGCGGCGGTCGTACTCGGGGCCGGTCATCATCTCCACCACCAGCTCGCCGACGTCGCCGATGCCCGGCAGCTTGTAGCTGTCGAAGTCGACGTTGAGCATGCGGCCGGTGATGGGGTCGAGCACCTTCTCCTCGGAGAGCGCGTAGGAGATGCCCATGATCATGCCGCCGTAGACCTGGCTCTCGGCGGTCTGGAGATCGATGATCAGGCCGCACTCCTGGACCGTCACCATCTTGTCCACCCTGACGATGCCGGTCTCGAGGTCGACCGACACCTCGGCCATCTGCACGCCCGCCGAGCCGCTGTTGATCAGGTCGCCGGGGCCGGGATTGGTGCCGCGGGCGGTGACCGGCGAGACTCCGAGCGCACCGGCCGCCCGCTTCCAGGGCAGGGCCCGCGACGGCTCCCCCTTGACCCGCACCTGGCCGTCCACGGCCTCCAGCCGATCCGCCGCGACGCCGAGCTGCGGCGCCACCTTGGCGAACACCATGGCGAGGGCATCGACCGCGGCGCGCCGGGTCGCCGAGCTCACCCCGCCGACGGTGGTGCTGCCGCCCGAGGCGCCGGAGGTGGGGTACTGGCTGTCGCCGATCCGCACCTGGACCGCCGCGAGCGGCAGGCCGAGGGTCTCGGCGAGCACGATCGCCACCACCGTGCGGGTGCCGGTGCCGATGTCCTGGGTGGAGAGCCGCGCCTCCACCGCGCCGTCCGGATAGACCGTCACGTCGCAGTTGCTGGCATGGCCGCGCCCGCCCCAGACGTGCATCGAGAGTCCCAGCCCTTTGCGCTCTGGTCCCCGGGACGCCGACCCCTGGGTGGCGCTGCCGCGCTTGCGCCAGCGGCGGCTCCAGTCCATCAGGCGGTCGGCGACGGCCAGCTCCTCGGCGAAGAAACGCTGCCGCGGGCCCGTCAGGTGCAGGTTCTTGTTGAAGAACTGCAGCGGGTCCATGCCCAGCCGATCGGCCAGGTCGTCGAGCGCCGACAAGGTGATCAGGCAGGCCTGCGGATGGTTCGGCGCCCGCCAGGCGCGCGACGCGGCGGTGTGAGTGGGCACCGCGGTGTGGCGGTGCCGCAGGTTGGGGACCTCGAAGATGTAGGGGATCGGCGGGCTGCCGGCGCTGACCAGGCCGCCCGAGCCCCAGGAGCTCGAGATCCAGGCATTGAGCGTGCCGTCCGCCAGCGCTCCGAGCTCGACGTCGGCCCAGGCCGAAGGGCGGTCGCCCGCCACCGTCAGCTCGGCGTCGCGGTCGAGCATCAGGCGCACGGGCGCGCCGGCCTGCTTGGCCAGCTTGGCGCAGACCACTCCCCAGCTGTCGATGTTGAACTTGCTGCCGAAGCCGCCGCCCATGTACTCGGTGTGGACCTCGACGTTGCTCGCCGGAATGCCCAGCCCTTCGCCGAACTGCGTGGCGGCGGCCGACACCGCCTGCGACGAGGACCAGGTGGCGAGGTGATCGCCGTCCTGCCATTCGCAGATGTGGCCGTGGGCCTCGAGGCAGTTGTGGGCGACCCGCGGCAGGCCGTAGCGGCGCCGCAGGCGGACCGCCGAGCGGGCCAGCTCGCCGGCCGCGTCGCCCACCGATTGCTCTTCGCCGGGCTTGGTGGACGGCGCCTGGTCGAGCTGGTAGTCGTCGACGAAGTGCGGCAGCACCTCGTAGCGCACGGCGGCCGCCGCCGCCCGCACCGCGTCGGCCGCCTGCTCCTCGCTGGCGGCGGCGACCGCCGCCACCTCGTCGAGCGCCCACTGGATCTCCGCGCCCTCGCCCTGGATGACCACCACGGCCTTGACCCCGGGCATCCTCTCGACCTGGGACAGGTCGAGCTCGACCACCTTGGCATGGGCGTGGGGGCAGCGCAGCACCTTGGCGTAGAGCATGCCGGGACGGTGGACGTCGTAGGTGTACTTGGCGGCGCCGGTGACCTTCGCGGGACCGTCGAGCCGCGCGATGCGCTTGCCGATCAGCCGGCGGCTCGCCGCCTCGGGCCAGCTGTAGTCCGCCATGGTCAGGCCCCCTCGCTCGCGCCTGCCGCCGATACCACCGACAGCAGCGCCGGGCGCAGGCCGGCATAGGTGCCGCAGCGGCAGAAGTTGCCGGAGAGCGCGCGGTGCAGCTCGGCCGCCGTCGGCGCGGCATTCCCGGCCTGGCCGCCGGGATGTCCCCGGCGGTCGAGCCAGCCCTTGGCCGCCATCACGAAGCCGGGCGTGCAGAACCCGCACTGCTGCCCGTCGTGGGCGACGATCGCCGCCTGCAACGGATGCAGATGCTCCGGCGTGCCCAGTCCCTCGACGGTCTCGATCGAGCGCCCCTGGGCCTCGATTGCCAGGATGCTGCAGGCGTAGGCCGTCCGGCCGTCGATCAGCACGGTGCAGGCGCCGCAGGTGCCGCGGTCGCAGACCCGCTTGGCACCGGTGAGCTCGAGATGGTCGCGCAGGGCGTCGAGCAGCGTCACCCGCGGCTCCAGGGTCGCTTGCAGCTGGCGGCCGTTGATGCGCCAGCTCATCGGCACGGCGCCCGGCCCGACCAGCTCGACGCCGGCCTCGTGCCGCGCGGTCGGCACGGCGGTCGCTGGATGCTGGGCCTCGCCGGTCAGCAGCGCGGTGCCAAGGGCGCCGGCCGCGGCGCCGGTGCGCAGGAAGTCGCGGCGGGAGAGGCCGCCGGCGACCTGGTCGCCCGGCTCGGAGCGCTCATTGCCGTGGTCCTCTGCCATCCTTGTTTCCTCCCGGTCGTTTCCTCCCGGTCGCGGCACCCTCTGAAATACAACCTCGATCTCGCGTCGAGCGTTCCCTGTCCCCGTAAGCGATCCGCGCGATCAGCCCAGCACCGCGGCCAGCCGCTCGAGGCCGGTGAGCAGCTGGGCGCGCGAGCATGCGAAGGAGATGCGGACATGGTCGTCGGCGCCGAAAGCCGCTCCCGGCACCACCGCGACCCGCGCCTCCTCGAGCAGGAACTCGGAGAACTCCACCGACCCCTGGCGGCCGGGCCGGTAGGCCGCCGACACGTCCGGGAAGGCGTAGAAGGTGCCGTCCGGCGGCTGGCAGCGGAAGCCCGGCAGCTGGTTGAGGCGGGGGATCAGCAGCTCGCGCCGCGCCTGGTACTCGGCGATCATCTCGGTGACCGCCATCTCGGCCCCGGTGAGGGCCGCCAGCGCCCCCACCATCGCGAACGAGGTGGGGTTCGAGGTGGCGTGACTCTGGATCGCCTCGACCGCCTGCACCACGTCCGGCGGCCCCAGCAGGTAGCCGATGCGCCAGCCGGTCATCGCGTAGGTCTTCGAGAACGAGCCGACCAGCACCACCGTCTCCGGGAACTCGGCGGCGAGCGCCGCGGCGCTGGCGTACGGCTGGCCGTAGACGAAGCGCTCGTAGGTCTCGTCGGAGATCACCAGCAGGCCGCGCTCGGCGGCGAAGCGCACGACCTCCCGCAAGTCGGCGGCCGCGATGACGCCGCCGGTGGGATTGCAGGGGGAGTTCAGCAGGAAGGCGCGCGTCCGCTCGGTCACCGCCTCGAGGAGCGGGCCGGCGTGGATGCGGAACCCGTCCTCGATCCTGGCCGGCACCGGCACCGGGCGGGCGCCGGCGAAGCGGATCTGCTCGTCGAAGCTCACCCAGGAAGGGCTCGGCAGGACCACCTCCTGGCCGTCCTCGAACAGCGCCAGGGCGAGCTGGAACAGCGCCGCCTTGGCGCCCACCGTCACCACCGCCTGCCGGGCCGTCCAGGAGGCGCCGTAACGGGTGCGGGCGCGCTCGGCAATCGCCTCGCGCAGCTCCGGCGTGCCACTCCCCGCGGTGTAGCGGGTGAAGCCGTCGGCCAGCGCCCGGCGCGCGGCCTCGACCGCCACTCCCGGCGAGTCGAAGTCAGGCTCTCCGGCCCCGAAATCGACCAGCGACACGCCTCGCGCCTTCAGCTCCAGGGCGCGGCGCGCCACCCGCAGCGTCGCCGATTCCCCCATTGCCGCGGCTCTGGCCGATAGATGCACCGGCGAATGGTATCACCGAGGTCCGGATGCTATTCTGGGGCGCGCGCCGCCGCCGCGCCATCGCAAGGATCCAGCCAGCCATGAGCCGACTCACGTCTCCCAAGCTTCGCCACCGGTTTCTCGCCCCCCTCGCATCCCTCGCACCCCTCGCCTCCTTCGCCGGCAGGCTCCGGCTCGCGCTCGCGGCCGCCGCGCTGCTCGCCGTGGCGTCCGCGCCGGTGGGAGCCGCGATCCCGCGTCCCGAGAAGGCGAAGCTGGCGCTGCAGGCCGAGCATGGCGCAGTTGCCGCGGGCGAGACCGCGAAGATCTCCGCGCTGGTCTCCATCGAGGCCGGCTGGCACGTCAACAGCCACACGCCGACCTTCGACTACCTCATCCCGACCGAGCTCGAGCTCGAGCTGCCGGCCGGCTGGCCGGCGGCGACCGTCGACTATCCGCCGGCCAAGAAGAAGACCTTCGCCTTCGCCGACGTCCCGCTGTCGGTCTACGACGGCGACGTGGTGATCGCCACCCAGGTCAAGCTCCCCGCCGGCGCCAAGCCGGGCACCGTCACCGTCGGCGCCCGCCTGCACTACCAGGCCTGCGACCACTCGCAGTGCCTGCCGCCGGTCACCACCCGGTCGCAGCTGACCCTCACCGTCGCCGCGGCGCGGCGCGCAGGCGCGGGCAGCGGCGAGGATCGCTCGAGCACCGGCGGAGGCGCGGGCAGCGCGCGAGGCGATGAAGCGCCGTCTCCCCTGCCCGGCCACACTCCGGCGAGACTCGAGGGCGGCGGCGCCACCGCGACCCCGCCGAGCGCCCCTGCCACCGGCACCGCCCTCGCCGCCCAGCCGGCCGCTCCCGCTGCCCGCCGCGCGCCGAACGCGGGCAGCCTGGCCGGCATGCTGCTCATCGCCGTGCTCGGCGGGCTGATCCTGAACGCCATGCCCTGCGTGCTGCCGGTCGTGTCCTTGAAGATCTTCGGCCTGGTGCGCAGCGCCGCTCACGGCCACCGCGAGGTGGTGCGCAGCGCGCTGGCGATCGCCGCCGGCATCCTGGCGTCCTTCGCGGCGCTGGCCGCGCTGGCGGTGGCCGCGGCCGCCGCGGGCGGCGCGGTAGGCTGGGGCGTCCAGTTCCAGCGCCCCGGATTCGTCGCCTTCCTGGCCGTGGTGGTGACGCTCTTCTGCCTCAACCTCTGGGGCCTCTTCGAGATCCCGCTGCCGGGGGCGCTGGCCCGCCTGGGCGGCGCGGCCGCCCGCGAGGGCCTGGCCGGGCACTTCTTCTCCGGCCTGTTCGCGACGCTGATGGCCACTCCCTGCTCGGCTCCCTTTCTGGGCACCGCCATCGGCTTCGGCCTGGCCCAGCCGGCGCCGATCGTCTTCGCCATCTTCCTCGCCGCCGGCACCGGTCTCGCGCTCCCCTACCTCGTCCTGGCCGCGGCGCCCGGGGCCGCACGCTTCTTCCCGCGCCCGGGGGCCTGGATGGAGACCCTGCGCGGGGTCATGGGCTTCCTTCTCGCCGCCTCGGCCGTCTGGCTGCTCTACGTCCTCGCCGCGCAGATCAGCCCGGAGCGCCTGGCGCTGTTCGAGGTCGGCCTGCTGCTCATCGCCCTCGTCACGTGGCTCCGCCACCGCGTCGCGGCCGGCGGCGGGGCCGAGGCGCGCGCCACCGGCGGTGGAGCGCGCGCCGAGGTCGCGGCCCTCGCCTCCCTCGTTGCCCTCGTCGCCCTCGTCGTGGTCGCGGCCGGCGCGGTCGCCATGGCGGCGTCGGGCACCGGCCCCGGCGACGACGCCGCCGGCGCACGCCTGGCCGCCCAGGGCAGGTCTTCCGGCCTCATCGGCTGGGTCGCCTTCGACCGCGCCCGCGCCGAGTCCCTGGCCGCGGCCGGCCAGCTGGTCTTCGTCGACGTCACCGCCGACTGGTGCTTCACCTGCAAGGTCAACGAGCGCCTGATCCTCGACACGCCCGAGATCGCCGGCGCCTTCGCCGCCCATCACGTCCTCCCCATGCGCGCCGACTGGACCAACCGCAGCGACGCGATCGCGCGCTTCCTCGCCGACAACGGCCGCTACGGCATACCCTTCTACATGCTGTACCGTCCCGGCCGCCAGCCCGTCGTCTTCAGCGAGGTCCCCACCAAGACCGCCATCCTCGCCGCCCTCGACGCCGCCGCTCCGGCGGCCAACGGCGAGGTCGCCCACAAGCTCTGAAGCTCCACCGCATGGTGCCCCTGCTGAGGGAGCTGCTGCCGTTGCTGGCGGCCCTCTACCTCGTCGACTGCCTGACGGTCGTGCGGCGTGGCACGTGCCTCTTCTCGTCCTGCTTCGGGCTCGACCTGCGGCTCCGTGGCCGCGGCCTCGCCTTCGCCGGCGTGCTGCCGCTCGACCAGGTCTTCGCGGCGTCGCGCCGCGGCCTGGTGGCGACCGGCGAGCGGCTCTACCTGCCGCCGCGGGAGGCGCGGGGGGCGGCTCCCTACCGAGAGCAGGCCTGGACGCCCCTGGCCTGGGAGGAGGTCCGCGGGCTGGCGGCCGCGGGCAGAGAGATCCGCTTCGCCGGCGGCCGGCGCCTGCGTCTCGCCACCGCCGCCGAAGCACGGGACGTCGCGGCCATGGCGGTCGAGCTGCTGGCGCTGCCGCCGGACGAGCGGGCGGCCGCGGCCGCCGAGCGGTCCGCGCGAGCCCTCGATCCCGCGGCGCTGATCGCCCGCCGCGCGGCCTTCGAGGCCGCGGTGGACCCGGTGACCGCCCTTGGTTGGGCGCTCTTCTGCGCGATCTTCCTGGCCCTGCCGCCGCTGATCTACTTCGGCATGCCGCCGCCGTCGCTGATCGACCCCCTGCTCGCAGCGGTGGCCGCCCTATGGGCCGGCACCGCGGCGGCCTCGGCGTGGGTGGCGGGCCGGCTGCGGCGAGAGGGACTGATCGGCGGCGAGGGGGCGCTGCTCGCCATCTGCCTGTCGCTCCCGAGCGCGGTGCGCGCCTCGCTCCACCTCGGTCACGACCTCCTCCACGGCTGCGACTTCCTCGCCGCCGCTGCCGTCCTGCTGCCGCGCCCTGCAGTGCTCCCGCTGCTGCGAGCCGAGCTCCACGGTGCCGCGTGCGCCGCCTCGGGCGGCGACAGCGCCGCCTGGCGCCGCTTCTGGGAGGTGCGCCGAGCTCAACTGGACGTCCTCCTGAGCCATCTGCAGCTGAGCGCGGAGGAGGTCATGGCTCCGCCTCCCCGCCGCAACCCCGCGGCCGCCGGATACTGTCCCTTCTGCAACTCGGACTTTCCGCCCGGACCCGCGCTTTGCGCCGCGTGCGGCACGCCGCTGTTGAATTACCCGGCAGCGGCCGCGGCTTAGTGCTTACGCTTGGCCCACCTACCCCGACCCCGGGGCTGAACTCGTAGGCGGCGAGGCCCTTACCGCGGCCGGAGGCGCGGCGCTCACGCCCAGTGGACCGGCGCGTCGTACTTCGCGAACACCCGGTCTGCGGTGAGCACGGTCAGGCCCTCGATCTGCGCCTGGGCGATCAGCAGGCGATCGAACGGATCGCGGTGGTGCGGAGGCAGCTCGCCGGCCCGGAGCGCGTGGGCGAGCAGGATGGGCAGCGCGACGACCCGGTCCTCCGCCAGCCGTTGCTCGATGAAGGCCGCAGGCGGCTGTGGCAGCCGCAGCTTCCCGGCCGCGACCTTGATCGCGATCTCCCAGGCGCTTGCGGCGGAGAGGAACAGCTCATTCACCGGATCGTGCAGGAGCTGGCGACTCGAATCCGCCAAGCGCTCCGGCTCTGCTCGCATCCACAACCAGCCGTGGGTGTCGAGCAGGACCCTCAATCGCGGCCCTCGAAGTCTGCCAGGAATTCAGGGTCCAGCGTGTCGAAATCGTCGGCGATCCAGATCTTGCCGCGGTCCCTGCCCAGCTCGCGCGGGCGCAGCGGCTCCGCCACCGGGACCAGCCGGGCGACCGGCTTGCCGGCGCGAGCGATGACGATCTCCTCGCCCGCCGTGACCCGGCGCAGGAGCTTGGAGAGATGGGTCTTCGCCTCGTGGATGTTGACCTCGGTCATGACTCTCAATCTAGACTAAGTCATGGACTAAGTCAACGACTTCCGAGAACATCTACCGCGACTCGAGAGTGTTCCGACCCTTCTACCTGCCGACCGCCTCTACGAGATGGCGCTACGAGATGGAGCGCAGCCGGCCTTGACCTTCCCTCGGCTTGATCATACAATTGTACAAGTCGTGGACGCCATGAAGATGGTCATCGACACCTCGGCGATCCTGGCTGTCCTCCTGGACGAGCCGGAGCGCTTGGCACTCATCGACGCCACCCATGGCGCGCAGTTGTATGCGCCTGCTAGCCTCCCCTGGGAAGTCTGCAATGCATTGTCAGCGGCGCTCAAGCGGCGACGCCTCGCACTCTCCCAGGCCGTCGAGATTCTGAGGAACTTCGGCAAGGTTCCGCTGCAGTTGATCCCGGTGGATCTGGTTGCAGCGCTGGAGCTCGCGGCTGCGTTTCAGATCTATGCCTACGATGCGTTCGTGTTGGAGGTGGCACGCGGTCAGCAGTGCGCGCTCCTGACACTCGACCGCGGCGTTCAACGAATTGCACGCGCTTCTCGAATTGAGCTCGTCGAGGTGTGATGTGAGGATTTACACGTTCTCCCAGGCTCGCCAGCAGCTGGCAACTGTGTTGGACGATGCCTCTCGCGAGGGCGAGGTCCAGATCCGACGTCGTGACGGCCGCTCGTTTGTCGTCCTGCCCGTGGTCGAGTCAGGTTCGCCGCTCGACGTCCCTGCCGTATCAACCGACCTCACGACCGCAGAGATCCTGGCCTTGGTCCGCGAAGGCCGGCGCCCACGGAGGGCGAACCTGGAGGCATTCGCGCCTCGCAAGAGCGCGGAGACGGGGCGCCGGAAGAAACCGCGCGCTGCATCTCGCCGCTAAGCCCGTCGGCGGCGTGGGACTGGATCGACCTGGTCGGGAACCTGTAGCGCTGAGTGACGCTTCCGTCATACCAGCGACATGGCGGAAGCGGTGGAGCGGTGGTCGCGAGAGCTACCTACCATTCTTCCGGGTCGATCCGCTCGCAGCCATCTTCGATTGCCTCCTCCATCTCGCGAGCGGACTCCGCATCGATGGTACCGGCAAAGCGGAGCAGGTCGCGACCTGGCACCCCTCGCGGGGCTGCCGGTTGAGTCTCGCGCACCATGTTGTTGATGCCACGAGCCACGACCCAGGAACCGTCGGCTAGCCGGCAAAGGATCGAGAGGCCGGCGCCGCTTGCCCGCACGGCGGGACCGCCAGCCAGGGGCGTCATGGTGACCGAGTCCCGACCCCAGCAATAGGCCCAGTCGCCGAGTACCGCGATCTCCTCGAAGACCCATTCCTGCTCAAAGGTGAACGCGCCAAGCACCTGCCGATAGAGAGCCTCGAACGCCGCCCTGCCCCGAATCGGGGGCTGGCCCGGAGCGAGAAAGATCGCGTCGTCCGTGATCAGCTTCGACAAACGGTTTACGTCCTTCGCCTGGCTGGCTCGCTTCCATTCCCCAAAGAGACTCCGGATTGCCTCTTCGTCGTCCTTCAAGAGCGCCATAGACGCACCTCCACTAACCGGCGAACCCTCCCGAGATTCATATCGCTGTACGGCAAGGCCAGGCGCGAATCTGCTCGAGGGTCCGTCACGAGCCTTGTCGGCCGAGCCGAAACCCCGGTCTGCGGCGATTGTGAGGAACCGCCAAGACACGAATCGCGTCTTGCGTTCCGAGGTATTCGACGTGCTAGGGAAAACTTTCTACCGAAGGCGGCTCCTGACGTTCAGCTTGACCTCCTCCCAGGGAACTCCCGCCATGACCCGGCGGGCGCGGCGCTTGACCTCGGCCGCCCATTCCCGCTCGATCTCCTCAGCCTCAGCGGTGGGCACGCTCTCAAGACTGGCGAGCAGCTCCGCTGCCACATCAGCGCGCTCCTCGAGTGGGAGGTTGAGCACTTCCCGCAGCAGAGCTTCATTGCGAGCCACGGGCATACCTTAGCATCCTCTTGGACAGCCGCCAATCGATGCAGGCCGCGCCGCCCGCATTGCCGGCTCGCGCGGGGCCTCGGGCGTCTTCCGTTGCGCCCATTCACCGCGGCGCCTTCCCGCTACGCGACGGGTCATTCGGCATCTTCTTGGTGGGCGGCCGGCATCCGAGGCCGCCCTTACCTTCCAAGTCGAGAGCAGGAACGTGTATGCCCCAGGTCACCTTCGACTTTCCGCCGACCGTCTTCTCTCCCTTGCGAAGGTCCCCTGCCGAGTTCGCGGCGGAGATGAGGCTCGCGGCCGCGATCCATTGGTACTCGCAAGAGATGGTGTCGCAAGGCAAGACCGCGGAAATCGCCGGTTTGAGTCGCGCCCAGTTCCTCGACGAGCTCTTCCGACGAAACGTGCCTGCGATCCAGGTCACTCTCGAAGAGCTGCGCGACGAGCTGCGGCATGAATGAATCGCGCTTCGTCGTATCGGCGCACGGCTGTAGTTCCTCATCATCGGTTCGCGTCGCGCGAAGCACCCTCCCCGAAGCCCTCGCTATCAGCTTGTGCGCTGCTTTGGCTTTATCGCCATCAAGAACCTCGCGCTTAAGAACTTCTTCTTCAAGCACTTTCTTGACTTCATCCGCTTCGATCCGGACACCCGGTGTAATCCGCCGCAGTTCGCGCCGTATCACATCCAGAACGGGCGGTGTCATCAAGACTCCAGCGATAGAATAGCGACTCCGCGCTTGGCGTGCTGCCGCATATTCATCCAATCGCCCTTTGGGCCATCCCTCCTTGGCTAGCACCCCCAGACTGTCCAAGTCGCGGGCCACACGAGGGTTCAGATCAAGTAGGTTTAGCTCTAGGACGAGCTCCTGACTGATCGGCTTGGCGAATTCAACCTTGTACACACGCCACCTGACGCCTGTAGTAAGAATCACCCAATCGCAACCCTGATTGGCTGCATAGTCCACGGCTTGCTTGAGATGAGGGTCTTTCAGTTCCACACCGATCGGCTTGACTTCGACCAGGACGTCAATCTTCCCGGAAATCCTGATGGCGAGATCACAGTACGTTCCGCGAATCGCGTGCTCGGATGTGATATCGGAATACTTGTCGAAGCCGAACACCTCGTGAAGGATGTCCTGCACGATGATCACGGTGTCAGATTCGTTCACGTCTTTCTTCTGCGCGGCTTCGAGTATAGGCTTGAACTTCTTCAGGCCCGCGGCCAACCTGGAAGCAACCTTTCCTGGCATTCCCATGGTTCGTTCTCCTGGCTTGTGAGAACCGCGTCTTGTCCCAGCTATACGCGGCGCCCCGACCTCGATCCCTCGTGTCCGAGACAGCTATCCTATGAGCGTACCTCTTCTGCTGGCAAACTATTTCGGCGATAGCACTATCTCTATAAGCTTCCCGGCGCTCCGGGCAGTTCGCGGGCCGTGGCCATGGCCCTCACGTCGACGTGCGACGCGACATAGGGTGCGATGCATGAGGCGCTCCTCTGGCCGCGATGTACCGACCGTCGGCTTGCCACTAACTGAAAAGAGGACCGTACGCTACGTGTGATGCTGTACCACTCATCCTCCGCTGAGCTTCTCCCGCACCGACTCCCGCACCGCCCGGTACCGCTCCAGCCGGGCCTTCAGGGCCTCCTCGAAGCCCCTGCCCCTGGGCTCGTAGAAGCGGGTGCCGGCGATCGCATCGGGGAGGCAGTCGAGGCCGCCGACGCCTTCTTCGGTGGCGTGGGCGTAGATGTAGCCGTAGCCGTAGCCGAGGCCTTTCATGAGGGGGGTCGGGGCGTTGCGGATGGACATGGGCACTGGGTCGGCGGGGCGCTCCTCGACGGTGCGTAGGGCGGCGCCGTAGCCCGCGTAGACGGCGTTGCTCTTCGGGGCTAGGGCCAGGTAGAGGGCGGCCTGGGCTAGGGCGAGCTCGCCCTCGGGGGAGCCGAGGAGGTGGTAGGCGTCGCGGGCGGCGAGGGCTTGCACGAGGGCCTGGGGGTCGGCGAGACCGATGTCCTCGCTGGCGAAGCGGATCATGCGGCGGGCGAGGTAGAGGGGTTCCTCGCCGGCGGCGAGCATGCGGGCGAGCCAGTAGAGGGCGGCGTCGGCGTCGCTCTCGCGCAGCGACTTGTGCAGCGCCGAGATGAGGTTGAAGTGCTCCTCGCCGGCCTTGTCGTAGAGCAGGACCTTGCGCTGGGCCACCCGCCGCACCTGCGCGGCGTCCAGGCGCGGCGCGGTGCCCGGCGGCTCGTCTGCCGGCGGCGCGGCCGGCTCGGCGGCGTCCGCCACCGAGGCCTCGAGGAGGTTGAGCGCCCGGCGCGCGTCGCCCGAGGCCAGCTGGGCGACGGCGGCGAGCGCCTCGTCGTCGACGGCGATCTCGATGCCGCCGAGGCCGCGCTCGGAGTCGGCGAGGGCGCGGCGCATCAGCAGGGTCAGGTCGTCGAGCGACAGCGGGCCGAGCACGACGACGCGGCAGCGCGACAGCAGCGCGGCGTTGATCTCGAACGACGGGTTCTCGGTGGTGGCCCCGACCAGGACGATGTCGCCGCGCTCGACGTAGGGCAGGAAGGCGTCCTGCTGCGAGCGGTTGAAGCGGTGGATCTCGTCGACGAAGAGCAGCGTGCGCCGGCCCTGGGCGCGGCGCAGCCGGGCGGCCTCGGACATCACCTCCTTCACCTCTTTGATGCCCGAGGTCACCGCCGAGAAGGGCACGAACAGCGAGGAGGTCGCGGCGGCGATGAGGCGCGCCAGGGTGGTCTTGCCCGAGCCCGGCGGCCCCCAGAAGATCAGCGACGGTACGCGATCGGCGGCGATGGCGCGGCGCAGGAAGGCATCCGGTCCCAGGACCGCCGGGTGCCCGACCACCTCGTCGAGGGTGCGCGGCCGCATCCTCTCGGCGAGCGGCGAGCCGCCCCCCGCGGCAGGAGCGCCGGGCTGGCCCGCCGCCGGCGCCGCGCCGCCGGTCGCGCCGGCAGGCTGGTCGTCGAAGAGCCCTCGCCCCGCGCGCACCATGGCAGCCGGCGCCTCAGACGTCCGCCGGCCCGTCGCGCTCCACCTCGACCCGCGCGTCGTTGAAGCAGGCGCCGGCGCCGAGATCGGTCAGGGAGTCGGGGACGAGGGCGTTGGCGGTGGTGCCGGAGCGCGTGTTGTGGCTCCACAGGCCCTTCGGCAGCAGCGCCACGCCGGGGACGAGATCGGGATTGAGGCGCAGGGCGGTGCGCACCTCGCCGCGGTCGTTCCACAGCCGCACCGCATCGCCCTCGCGGAGGCCGCGGCGCGCCGCGTCTTCGGGATGGAGCTCGACCGGCACCAGCTTCCGGTGCAGCTCGCCGAGGGTCGAGCTGATGGTGCGGGAGGTGGCCGGCGAGATCAGCGCCAGCGGGAAGGCCGCGCTGACCGGCAGGTCGCGGTAGCCGTACAGTCCCGCCGGCGCCTCGCGGTCGAGCGCCTCCGGCACCAGGTCGATCCGCTGGTCCGCGGTGCGTGGGAAGACGTCCACGAACTGGATCGGAGCGACGCCGCAATCGGGGGCCGCGATGCCGTCGCGGGCCAGCTCGGCGCGCTGCCGGGGCACCGGCGCGAGGAGCGCCGCGGACAGCGCCGCCGCGCCCTGCGGGTCCTGCGGCCGCGTCAGGCCGAGGCGGTCGCAGAGGTCCGCGAAGACCCGGTAGTTCGGGCGCGCCTCGCCCACCGGCTCGATCACCGGCGGCACCTGGTGAAGGATCAGGGCGCCGTAGCCCTTGACCAGCTCGTGATGCTCGAGGAAGGTGGTGGCGGGCAGCAGCAGGTCGGCGTAGCGAGCGGTGTCGGTGCGCACCGGATCGAACACCACCGTGAAGAGGTCCTCGCGCTCCAGGCCGCGGCGCACGCGCTCCTGGTCCGGCATGGTGGCGAGCGGGTTGCAGTTGTAGACGAACAGCACCCGCACCGGCGGCTCGAGCCCGAGCAGCACTTCGCCCAGGCGGTTCATGTTGATGGTGCGGGGTGGGCGCGCCGCCGCGTCTGGGGCCGGCGACACCGCCGCGGCGCCCGCGACGTCGACGTTCCAGACGCCCGAGTTGCTCATCGTGTAGCCGCCGCCGCGGATCCCGAACTTGCCGGCCACCGCCGGCAGGGCGAGCGTCGCCGCCACCGCCGAGCCGCCGTTGCGGTTCCGCTCGAGGCCCCAGCCGGTGCGCACCACCGCGGGCGAGCTGTCGGCATAGGTGCGGGCGAAGCGCTCGATGTCGCCGGCGGGGACGCCGCAGACCGCCGCGGCGCGGTCGAGGTCCCAGGGCGCCGCGCGCCGGCGCAGCTCGTCGGCGCCATGCGCGTGGGCGGCGAGGAAATCCAGGTCGGCCCGTCCCTCCTCGAACAGCCAGCGGATCACCGCCAGCGCCAGCGGCAGGTCGGTGCCGGGGCGCGGCGCGAGATGGAGGTCGGCGCGCTTGGCGAGCGGCGTGCGGCGCGGATCGATGACCGCCAGCCGGGCGCCCCGCCGCTGCGCCTCCTGGATCACCGGCACCAGGTGGATGCCGGTGACTCCCGGGTTGACGCCCCAGAGCACGATCATCCGCGCGTGCACGTAGTCGTTCAGCGCCACTCCCGCCATGCGGCCGTAGAGCCCGGCGGCGGCGCTGCGCGAGGGGGCGGCACAGACGGTGCGGGCGAGGCGCGAGGCGCCGAGGCGCTCGAACAGGCGGAGGTCGGTGGTGTCCTGGGTGAGCAGCCCGTTCGAGCCGCCGTAGGAGAACGGCAGGATCGACTCGCCGCCGTGCCGGTCGCGGGCGACGCGCAGCTTCTCGGCGAGCAGCGACAGCGCCTCGTCCCAGGACACCCGCGCGAAGACGCCGTCGCCCTTGCGGCCGCGGCGCACCTCCGGGTGGAGCAGCCGCGCCTCGCCGTAGACGTGCTCGGGCCAGCGCCGCACCTTCGCGCAGATGAACCCGGCGGTAAGCGGGTTCCGCTGGCTGCCGTCCATCTTGGTCACCCGTCCGTCCTCCACCGCCACCGACAGGCTGCAGGCGTCGGGGCAATCGAGCGGGCAGGCGCTGGTGAGGACGCTGCGGGAGGGCTCGAGGGAGGAGCGGATGGGCTCTACGATCGGCTGCGCCATGCCCTGATTGTAACGCCCCAGGGCACCGGGGCGCCTTTCCCGCCGCGCACGGCCAGCGCGATGACGACGAGCAGCGCCAGGAGTCCCAGCGCCGTGCCGGCGACGAAACCCGGCGGCCGGTAGACGAGCTCCACTCGCGACACGCCCGCCGGCACCACGACGCCCAGGAATGCGCCGTCGACCGTCAGCTCGGCGAGCCGTGCGCCGCCGGCTGCCCGCGCGTGCCACCCGGTCGGCCCCTGGATCGAGGTGGCGAGCAAGCGCAGGCCGCTGCCGGGCACGGCCAGCAGCGCCCGGCCAGGCGCGGCGGCGAGCGCCTGGGCGGCGCGGACGGCACCCGGCATCGCAGGCATCACCGCCGGCGGCGGCTGGCCGGCGCCCATGGCCGCGAGCTCGTCGCGAAAGACCGCCACCCGTCCCGGGTCGGTGAGCCCGGCGATCCAGCCTTCGAGCGCCGGGCGCTCGATCGGGTCGACCGCGGACGGCACGAACCAGCGCGGCAGGGCGCGCGGGTTGCGGAAGATCAGCGAGGCCATCTGCCCAACGAAAGGCACCGGCACCAGGGTGCGCGGCGGCGGCACCAGCACGCTGCCGACCACCGCCCGGATGCCCAGGAAGGAGAGTAGCGGATGGTCGGGGTTGTCGAAGCTGGCGTAGTAGTTGACGAGCGTCGGGTTGAAGCCGAAGGCAGCCTTGAGCACCCGCAGGTAGGCCGCCGGCGTCAGCACGTTGTCCGGGCGAGCCTCGGCGATGCCGTAGACCGGCAGCAGCGAAGGGTAGACCAGCACCGACATCCCCACGGCCCGCCACGTCACCGCGAGATCGGACCCGGTCTCCCTGGCGAGCGTGGACGTCACCGTGTTCCTCGGGTAGAAGAGCGCCGGCTGACCGCGTGGGAGCATTCGCTCTGCCCATGGCACCAGGTCGAGCCCGAGCGCGAGCGCCAGCGCGGCGACGGCGACCCGCCGCCGCCAGGGCGCCAGCAGCGCCGCTGCCGCGAGGAGAGCCCAGAGCAGCAGCACATAGGGCGACCGGTCGGCCGCCAGGCTCGCCGCCGCCGCCAGGGCCAGCGCCGCGCCAGCCCGCGCCCGCGCCCGCGCCGCCGCCGGCAGCCGCCGCCTCAGCAGCACATCGGCGCCCAGGCCCCCTGCCACTGCCAGCGCCAGGCAGGCGACCGGCAGCAACCGGGTGTAGGTCGGCAGCCGCAGCAGCGGCACCGCTTGTTGCAGCAAGGCGAACGGCACGAACCCGGCGGCGAGCAGCAGCGCCACGAGGACGAAGCCCAGCCACGGCAGGGCGCGCTTACGACCCGCACCGCTCGCCAGCAGGGCAACGGCAGCGCCGGCGAAGGCCAGCAGACCGGTGTAGCCGCTCAGGGCGTCCACCCAGTTGATGGGCCCGTGGAACGGTTCCTGGTAGGGGATGCCGTAGACCCGCGGGTTGGTCGGCGCCAGGACGAACGCCGCGCTCTGCGCCAGGAACCAGCTCGCCGGGGCCAGCAGCCGCGCGTGGTGTCCCGAGACGTCAATCGCCAGCATGTCGCGGGTACGCTCGGCGGCGGGCAACGCGTACGCGAACGGGAGCAGCTGCGGCGCCGCCAGCGCGAAGCCGAGCACAGCCGCGACGATGGCCGCGACCAGCCCGCGCCCGCGCCGCAACCCTGGCCGGCCGCCGCGGGCAGGCCGGCCCGCGGCGGTCCGCCGGGCGCGCCGCCGGCCCAGGCCGCAGGCGCAGACGGCGGCCAGCAGGCCGCCCGCCGCCGCAGTCTCCGGATGGCCGGAGAGCAGCATGGCGGCGGTGATGACGGCGGTGGCGGCGACGGCGCGCGCCCGCGGCCACCGCCAGAGGCGGATACAGCCGAGGACCAGCCACGGCACCCAGGCCAGGGCGGCGGTGTGCGGGAAGAGCGCCCAGGACATCATGCCGCCACCCAGGGTGAAGCCGGCCGCCACCAGCCAGGCCGCGGCGCGCGAGGTGCCCAGCTGGCGCGCCAGGAGCCAGGTGCCCTCGAACGCCAGCAGCATCTTCAGCGCCAGCAGCCCCAGCAGGAAGTGCTGGATCGCCAGCGGCCGGGCCAGCATGGCGAGCGGCGACAGCACGCCGGCCTGGGGGTTGTTCCAGAGCGAGCTGCCGCCGTCGAGCAGGTCGGACCACAGCGGCAGACGGTGCTGGCGCAGCGCGTGCCGGATCTCCAGCTCCCACGGCAGGAACTGGTACATGGTGTCGCTCTGGACCAGGTGGGAGAAGCGCACCGGCGGCAGCCCCGGCAACGGGAGCACTCCCGCGATGACCCCGGTCGGCGCCAGCAGCGTGTCGTCGAACAGGTACGGCGACAGGATGAGCAGCGGCAGGGCGAGGCCGAGAGCCATCGCCCGCCGCTCGAGCCGCGTCCCGAGGCCGCGCGCCAGCACCCAGCACAGTCCCTGGGCCACGGCCAGCAGCAGGCAGAGCTCGATCAGCAGCGACCAGACCAGGTGTGCCATGGCGCCGTCCAGAGTCCCGAGTCAGCGGCCCGCCGATTCGGTAGTGGATCAGTCTCGCTCGGGAAACGGACCCACTCCCGCTGGCGCCCCTCTAGCCGTCCGGGCCGTGCGCGGTCGCGGCCTCGATCGCTGCCACGACGGCGTCGGTGAAGCGGGTGGTGGTGGCGTCGCCGCCGAGATCGTGGGTGCGCACCCGGTCGACGACGATCACCTGGCGCAGCGCTGCTCTCACGCGCTCCGCCACCTCGTCCTTGCCCAGGTGGTACAGCATCAAGATGGCGGAGCGGATGAGGGCGAGCGGGTTGGCGAGGTCGCGCCCGGCGATGTCGGGAGCGCTGCCATGCACCGCCTCGAAGACCGCGAACTCGAGGCCCAGGTTGGCTCCCGCCACCACCCCGAGGCCGCCCACCAGCCCGGCACAGAGGTCCGAGACGATGTCGCCGTAGAGGTTCTCGAGCAGCAGGATGTCCCACTCCTCGGGGCGGATGACCAGCTGCATGCACATGTTGTCGACGATCCGGTCGTCGGCGCGGATGTCCGGATAGTCGGCGGCGACGCGGCGGAAGCACTCGAGGAAGAGCCCGTCGGAGAGCTTCATGATGTTGGCCTTGTGCACCGCGGTGACCCGCTGGCGCCCATGGCGGCGCGCGTACTCGAAGGCGAACTTGGCGATGCGGGTCGAGGCCTTCTCGGTGATGATCTTCAGGCTCTCGACCACGCCCGGCACCACCACGTGCTCGAGGCCGCTGTAGAGGTCCTCGGTGTTCTCGCGCACCACCACCAGGTCGACGCCCTCGAAGCGACTGGGGATCCCCGGCAGCGAGCGCGACGGCCGCAGGTTGGCGTAGAGGTCGAGCTTCTGGCGCAGCTGCACGTTGATCGACTGGAAGCCGCCGCCCACCTCGGTGGTCACCGGACCCTTCAGCGCCACGCGGTGGCGGCGGATCGAGTCGAGCACCTCGGACGGCAGAGGATCGCCGAAGCGCTGCAGCGCCTCCTTGCCGACGATCTGCGGCTCCCACGCCAGCTCGGCGCCGGCGGCTTCGAGCACCCTGACGGTGGCCGCGGCCACCTCCGGGCCGATGCCGTCTCCCGGGATCAGCGTGATGGTCGTCTTGGTCGTGCTCATGAAGGGGCCACAGGCTATCACGGCCTGCTACAATCCCCGCGCGCAGCCGCCCCCGCCGCCCCCCGAAGGAGAGCGCCGCCGCCATGCACGATCCCGCGCCCCGCCGGCACCTGGCAGGCAAGGCGATCAGCCCACAGCCGATCACCGGCCGCGAGACTGCCGCCGAGCTGGTCCGCAACGCCTTCACCGCCTACAACGGCGGCCGCCTGCGCGAGGCGTGCGAGCTGCTGGCGGGCAAGATGCTGCGGCCGGAGGTGACGGTGGGCCTGAGCCTGTCGGGCGCCCTCACCCCGCCGGGCTATGGCAAGTCGTGCCTGGTACCGCTGATCGAAGCCGGCGCCATCGACTGGATCGTGTCGACCGGCGCCAATCTCTACCACGACACCCACCATGCGATCGGCCTGAAGCTGCACGCCGGCAGCCCTTCCTGGGACGACGTCGAGCTGCGCGAGCAGGGCGTCGTGCGCATCTACGACATCGTCTTCGACTACACGGTGCTGCTCGAGACCGACAAGTTCTATCGCCGCCTGCTGCGCCTGCCCGAGTTCCAGCGCCCGATGTCGACGCCCGAGCTCCACTACCGGGTCGGCCGCTACCTGGCCGAGATCGAGCGCCGGCTGGACCTCGAGGGCACCTCGCTGCTGGCCGCCGCCTGGCGTCATGCGGTGCCCATCTTCACCTCCTCGCCCGGCGACAGCTCGATCGGCATGAACGTCGCCGAGCTGGCGCTCGAGGGAGGCCAGCTGGCGTTCGACGTCAACCTCGACGTCAACCTCTCGGCCGCGATCGTCTGGCAGGCCAAGGAAGGCGGCGGCAAGAGCGCCTGCTGGATCCTGGGCGGCGGCAGCCCGAAGAACTTCATCCTGCAGACCGAGCCGCAGATCCAGGAGGTGCTGGGCCTGTCGGAGGCGGGGCACGACTACTTCCTGCAGGTGACCGACGCCCGGCCCGACGTCGGCGGGCTGTCCGGCGCCACTCCCGGCGAGGCGGTGTCGTGGGGCAAGGTGGACCCCGAGCGCCTGCCCGACGCGGTGGTGGTCTACTGCGACGCGACCGTCGTCCTGCCGCTGCTCACCCACTACGCGCTGGCGGCGGGGGTGCGGCGCACGCCGCGGCGCCTGTACGAGCAGCTGCCGCGGTTCCTGGAGCTGCTGGTGGAGGGCTTCGCGCGGCAACGGGAGGAGCGGATGCGCGAGGGGACCTTCAGCGTGGACGACCCAGCTCCTCGATTCTAGCCACCACGTCGCGGTAGTTGGTGTTGATGCCGTAGGCGTCGACGAAGGTCTTGTAGGCTCCCGCCTGATCGCCCATCGCCAGGTAGGCGCAGCCCATGTCGTAGAGCAGGCCGAGGGTGTCCTCCTCGCTGATCGTCTCGGCCTCGAGGCCGCGCCGGTACCACTTGATGGCCAGCTCGGGCAGTCCCTTGTCGAGGAAGCACAGGCCGAGCATCGAGCAGCATGAGACCAGGAAGTGGGGGTCCTTGGCCGAGAGCTGGAACTCGCCGATCGCCTCGTCGAGCAGGCCCATCTCGCGGTAGGCGATGCCCAGGTTGAAGTGGGTGTCGTAGTCGGTCGGCGAGAGGTGCTCGGCGACGCCGCGCTTGAACCCTTCGACGATCTCCTCGAGCGACTGCTCCTGCTGGATCAGCTGCTCGTCGCCCTGGAAGACCGGCTCCTGCGACAGCTCCTGCGCCAGCTCTCCCGCCAGGTCGAAGAAGTCCTCCTCCTCGTCGAACAGGCTCGCGGCCCTGGCGGCTGCCTGGTTCCTGCCGGAGTCGGCCTCGTCGAGCCAGCTCATGCCGCCGGTGTCGTCGAGACCGGCCGACGCCGCCGGCGGCAAGGGGGCTCCCGGGGCGCCGGCGGCCGCCGCTGCCGGCGAAGGTGGCGAGGGTGGCAGCAGGCTTCCAGGCGCCGAGGCGGGCGCGATGAAGGTGTCGCCCGCGCCGGTGACGCTCGCGGCGGCGGCGGCGGCTCCGGCGCCGATCGGCGGCGCGCCGGTTGGCGCCGGGCCGGCCGCGAAGCCGGGCCGCGCAGCGCCGCCGTCGCTCCAGTCGATCTCCTCGCTCTCGACCATGGCGCCGATCTCGAGCGGGTTGAAGATCTCGATCTGCCGCGGCAGCTCCTCGGGCGGTGGCGCCTCTTCTCCAGGCGCCAGCAGCGGCGGCAGCTCCACGAGATCGTGGGTTGCCGCGGCAGCGACGGCCGGCAGCGCCAGGTCGTCCCGGCCCGGCGCCGGGGGAGGCACCGGCGCCGCCGGCGGCTCGACCCGTTCTCCCACCGCCGGAGCCGGCACCGCGGTCCGCGCCGGCACCGCCGCGGGGGCCGCCGCCGCGGGGGCAGGAGCGACCGCCGGCGCAGGGATCGCCGGCGCTGCCGGGGCGGCTGGCGCGGCCTGCTCCGATCCTATCGGCGCGGCGGCCGGTTCTGCCGCGGCCGCCGCAGGAGCTGGCGGCGCGGGTGCTGCCGGCGTTGCCGGGGCCGTCACGGCCGGGGCCGCGGCCGCCTTCTTCGCGGCGCGCCCGGAGCGCGGCGGCCGATCGACGAGGCCTTGCAGCATCGCCTCGATGCTGGTGTCGGTGGCCTTGCGCGGCCGCCGCGCCGGAGCGGCGCCACGTGTGGCGGCAGTGGCCGCCGGCTGGTCCGCCGGTGCCGACGGCGCCTGGCCCTCGGGCACCGAAGGCGGCTCGCCCGGCACGGCCGCCGGCGGATGGCCTGCCACGGCCGGCGGCGGCGTGGAGGAGGCGGCGGCTGGCGCATCGGCGGCGGCGCCGGGAGCTGCCGGGGCCGCGGCGCGCGGCCGCGAGGGGCGCGCGGCGCCGGCCCGCTCCGTGGCACCGGGCAGCTGCGGCCCGGAGGCGACCCGGTCCCCGTCCAGGCGGTAGCCGGCGGCCAGCAGGCGACGGCGCAGCTTCGCCCACGGTTCGCGGTCGCCGGTCTCGGAGAGCCGGGAGACCTGGTTCGCGAGCTCGATCACCCGCGCGTGGCGGCCCTTGTCGAGCTGCAGCTGGATGAGCAGGAGGTAGGCCGCGAAATGTCGCGGCCTGAGGCGCACCGCCTCGCGCAAGCGCTCGATCGCCTTCTCCTCGAGGCCGTACTTGGCCAGCACCTCGGCTTCGGAGACCAGGTCCTCGTAGCGCTCGACGGCGGGGGGGAGCAGCTCCGCGGCGGTGCGCTCGAGCAGATCGGAGTCGATCTTGATCGCCGGCGGCCCTGGCGTGCCCGGTGCGGGCGGCGTCCCCTCGGGCCGGGGCGGGGTCTCCGCGGCAGGCATCGACGGCGTGCCGCTCGCAGGCCCCGCGCCCGCCGGCCAAGCCGATGCGCCGGCTCCGGCGCCCTCTCCGGGGAGCTCCGCGCGAGCGCCGTCCATCGCCAGCGCCTCCGCCCCGGCCGGCATGGCTTCCCAGCCCGCTACTTCGGGCTCGGCCGGTCCGAGCGCCGCGGGCGCACCGAGCTGCGGCGCCGGCAGCTCGTCACCGGACGCTGGTGCCGCGGCCGCACCGCTCGGCGGGACCGCAGGCTGCCGCAGATCCGCAGCGGCATCCGGGAGCCGCGACGGCGGGGGCGGCGACGGCGGCGGAGCCTGGCCCGCGCGGAAAGGCCGCGGTAGGTCCGGCCGGCCGGTGGCTCCCGCGACATCCACCGGCTGGTCGAAAGTCGCGAACGGATTGATCAGCTCGAACTCGCCGGTCAGCCGCAGCTCCGGCAACGCCGGCAGGCGCCCTGGAAGCTCCGCCCCGGCCGCCTCGGCCGCCTCGCCCGCCGACGCCGCGGGGGCGGCGCTCAGGGGCGGCGCCGCGGCCGGCCCGAGCGGCGGCGCCGCCGACCCGGCGGCCGGCGGGACCTCCTGCGCCCAGGAGGGGCGCCGCGGCTCGCGCAGCATGTCGGGAGGCGGCTTGACCAGGCTGGCGGGCTCCTCCTCGTCCTCGATGTCGAGCACGAAGACGTCCTCGAGATCGGCGTCGCCATCCTCCGGCGCCGGCTCCGGCCACCCCCGGGCTCCGGCCGCACCCGCCGCCGCGCCAGATTCGCCGGTGGCGCCGGACGCGGTCTCCTCGTCGACCTCGAACGCCGGCTCGTACCCGGCGGCCCGCCCGAACCGGCTGGCCGGCGGCCCCTGGTCCTCTTCGCCCGCCTCGCGGTCCCCGAGCGGGGCTCGCGGGGCAAGCGGGGCGCGCGAAGGCAAGCCCTGGGCCGCCGGCGACGGACCCGCGGCCTCGTCGACGACGAGCTCGCTGCCGAGCTCGAGGTCGATCTCCATGTCCAGGTCGAAGTCGAGATCGGGCGCCTGTGGCGGCGGGGCCGGGAGTGCGGCCGACGCCTGCGGCGCGCTCGGAGCCGGCGCAGAGACGGCTGCCGGCGGGGCGACCGCGGGAGGCGCCGGCGCCGGGGGGGCGGCCGGCGAGGCGATGCCGGCGCGGGTGCCGCCGAGGCCGCCGGGGAAGGCCGCCGCCGCCGCCGCCCCGCCGCCGATCATGCGGGCGACCTGCGCCGCCTGCGGATTGCGCTCGACCGCAGCCGACAGGAAGCGCACGGTGATCGCCGTGCCGGCCGCTTCCTTGAGCTTCAGCGCCGCGTCGGTGATGAAGGCGAGATTGGAGCTGTCGATGGCAAGCGCCCGCTCGTACACCTGGGCCGCTTCTTGCGGGTGGCCGTGGGTGAGCATCAGCTCGGCGATGATGCGGTACTCGCCCATCGCCTTCTCGATCAGCTGCTGCTGCTGGTAGAGCTCGGCCAGCTTGACGTGATACGTCGGATTGTTCGGCTCGAGGTCCGCCATCTTCTGGTAGATGGCGATGGTCGAGGTGGCGTTCTCGTGCTTCTGATAGTAGTCCGCCAGCACCTGGTACTGCGTGCGGGCCTCGGTGACCAGTCCCTGGCGGTGATAGAGTTCGGCGAGGTTCTCGTAGACGTCGAGCCGCGTCGGGTCCAGCTTGATGATCTTCTTGTAGATGGCGATGGCTTTGACGAAGAAGCCCTCGCCGGCGTACTGCTCGGCGATCTGGTTGAAGAAGTCGACCGCCTCGTCGATGCGCTGGATGCGGGCGTAGAGATCGCCGACGCGGTTCAGCGTATTGATGTCGTTCGGGTTCTCCTCGAGCAGCTTGCGGTACTCGCGGATGGCCGGCTCGATCTTGCCCCGCGCCACGTACTTCTCGGCGGTCTGCACCACCTGCTCGCGCTTGACCGCCATCAGTCGTCCAGCTCCGCCGCCGCGACGGTGCGGGAGGCGCGGCGCGGCAGCACCGGCTGGAAGGTGAGCCGGTGCTCGGGGCACGGTCCGCGCGCGGCCAGCGCCGCCAGGTGCTCGGGCACGCCGTAGCCCTTGTGCGCGGCAAAGCCGTACTGCGGATAGCGTTGACCGAGCTCGATCATCAGGCGGTCACGCTCCACCTTGGCAACGATGGAAGCACAGGCTACAGCGTAGCTGATGACGTCGCCGCGCACCACCGGCAGGCAGGGGAACCCGAGCCCCGGCAGCGCGACGGCATCGATCACCGCGCAATCCGGCGGCGGCGAGAGGGCGGCCAGCGCCTGGCGCATCGCCAGCCGGGAAGCCTCGAGGATGTTGATCCGATCGATCACCTCGGCCGAGACGCTCGCCACCGCCACGCCCAGGCAGCGCTCGCGGATCGCTCCGGCCAGCCGCTCCCGCTCGGGAGGGAGCAGGCACTTGCTGTCGTCGACGCCGGGAACCAGGCAGCGGGTGTCCAGGATCAGCGCGGCGGCCACCACCGGGCCCGCCAGGGCACCGCGGCCGACCTCGTCGGCGCCGGCGATGCGGGCGAAGCCGCAATGGGTCAGCTGCTCCTCGAGCCCGCGCAGCAACCGCAGGCGGTAGGCTTCCGCGAAGAGATCGTGAATGCGCACCGGCGGCGCCGTCCGCTGGAGCCCGGCGGCGGCGCTAGGAGGAGGCCGCCTCGTCCGGCGCGGCCGCGTCCTTGTCGACGGCCGAGGTCGTCGCGGACGCCGATCGCGGCGCTCCCGGTTCGTCGCGCCGCTCCTCGATGCGGGCCGCCTTGCCGCGCAGCGCGCGCAGGTAGTAGAGCTTGGCGCGCCGCACCTTGCCGCGGCGGATCACCTCGATGCGGCTGAGCGACGGCGAGTGCAGCGGGAAGATGCGCTCGACGCCGATGCCGCCCGAGATCTTGCGCACGGTGAAGGTCTCGCGGGTGCCGCCGCCGCGCCTGCCGATCACCACGCCCTGGAAGACCTGGATGCGTTCCTTGTCACCCTCGACGACCCGCACGTGGACGCGCACCGTGTCGCCGGCGCGGAACTCGGGCTGTTCCTTGTGAATGTAAAGACTTTCCACCTGCTGCAGCTGATTCATGACTTCACCTCGCCATCTCGAGCCCGGCGCTCCGCAGTTGGAACGATTCCGGTCATTATTGGCCAACTCCGCGGGACCGCGCAAGCGCTGCCGGCCCGGCACCCGCCCCACCCTCCAAGAGATCGGGACGCTTCGCGCGCGTCGCCCGCGCGGCTTCCTCGCGGCGCCAGCGGCGGATCGCGGCATGATCGCCGGACAGCAGCACCGCCGGCACCGCCAGGCCCTCGACCACCGGCGGGCGCGTGTAGTGCGGGTGGTCGAGCAGGCCGTCGCGGAAGCTGTCCATGGCCACGGACTCCGCCTGCCCCACCACCCCGGGCACCTGCCGCGACAGCGCCTCGATCAGGACCATGGCCGGCAGCTCGCCGCCGGACAGCACGTAGTCGCCGATCGAGACCTCCTCGTCCACCACCGTCTGCCGCACCCGCTCGTCGATCCCCTCGTAACGGCCGCAGAGCAGGATCAGCCCTCCGCGGGCGGCAAGCTCCCGGACCTTGGCGTCGTCGAGCCGCGCTCCTTGCGGCGACAGCAGCACCCGCCAGGGCTGCCCGTGACCCCGCGTGGCCGCGCCACCCTCGCCGCCTTCGCCGCCCTCGCCACCCTCGCCGCCCTCGCCGCCCGCGCCACCCTCGCCGCCCGCGCCGACCTCGCCGGTCTCTGGCATGAGCGCCCGCACCGCCCGGATCCACGGTGGCGCCATCATCACCATGCCGCCGCCGCCGCCGTAGGGCTCGTCGTCGACGCTGCGATGCCGGTCCTCGGCGAAGTCGCGCAGGTCACGCACCTCCACCGCGAGCAGCCCCCTGGCGATCGCCCTCCCCACCAGGCTGGTGGCCAGGAACGGTCCGAAGAGCTCGGGGAAGATGGTCAGGACCTGGATGCGCATGCTTCGATCAGCCCCGGCGGCAGATCCAGCTCGATCCTGCCGTGCGCGACGTCGACGGCGCGGAGGAAGCGCGCCACGAACGGCACCGGCACCTCGCGGCGGCCGTCGGCGACGATCAGCAGCAGGCCGCCGCCGTCCTCCACCACCTCGACCACCTCCCCCAGCTCCTCGCCGCCGTCGCTGCAGCGGCACCCCAGCAGCTCGAAGCGGTAATACGTCCCCGCCGGCGCCGGCGGCACCAGGGACCGCTCGATCTCGAGCCAGCCGCCGCGCAGCGCCACCGCGGCCTCACGGTCGCCGATCCCGGCAAACCGTACCAGCGCCGTCGCTTGCCGGGTCCGGCCGCCGCCCGTAGACCTGCCCGGCGCGCTGGCCGCGCGGCGCGCGGTAACCACCAGCGCGACCTCCGGCCGGCCCTCGCGCACCAGCAGCAAGGAGCTTCCCGGATCGAACCGCCGCGGCGCGTCGGTCAGCACTTCCACGACCACTTCACCACGCAGGCCGTGCGGCCGCAAGATCCGGCCGACCGCGATGGTCTCCGGGGTGGCAGCCGGAGCTGCCGGCGGCTCGCTAATCTTCGAGGATGTCGAGCTCATACCGCTCGCCACGCCGGTCACCCCGGGTCTCGAGCAGCGTGCGCAGGGCGCGCGCGGTGCGCCCCTGGCGACCGATCACCTTCCCCAGGTCGTCGGGGGCCACTCGCAGCTCCAGCACCGAGCCGCGGTCCCGCCGCCCCCCCGTCGGGTGAGTCCCGGACACCGCCACCGCCTCCTGGTCGTCGACCAGCAGGCGGACCAGGTCCCGGACCTCGTCGACCAGCTCAGGCACTCTTGCGCGCCTGGCCCATCAGCCGCTTGACCGTGGGCGACAGCTGGGCCCCCTGGCCGACCCAGTAGCCGATGCGCTCGGCGTCGAGCGTGACCCGTGCCGGCTTGCCGGTCGGATCGTAGTGACCCAGCTCCTCCACCGCCGAGGCGGTCGGGACGTTGCGTGAGTCCGACACCACCACGCGGTAGTAGGGACTGTGCCGAGCGCCCATGCGGCGCAGGCGGATCTTCAGCATTCTCGTCTAACCTCCAGATTCAGTGGGTAGGCGCGCATCGCGAGCTCCCGCGCACCGGCAAAGACAGAAGAGTCTAGCAGATGCTGGACCCGCGGGCTACATCCCCCCCATCGCCTTGCGCAGCCACTTGCCCTGGACGCCCTTGAACATCTTCTGCATGCCGCGGTACTGCTTGATCAGGCGGTTGACGTCCTGCACCGAGGTGCCGGACCCCATGGCGATGCGGCGTTTCCGGCTGCCGTTCAGGACGTCGGGGCGGCGGCGCTCGTGCGGCGTCATGGAGTTGATGATGGCCTCGACCCGCTGCAGGCCGCCCTCGTCCACGTTGGCGCCCTCCAGGCCGCGCAGCGGTCCGACCTTCGGCAGCATCTCGAGCACCTGGGCGAGCGGTCCCATCCGCCGCAGCTGGCGCAGCTGATCGCGCAGGTCCTCGAGCGTGAACTGCTGGCGCGCCAGGCGCTGCGCCAGCCGCTGGGCCTCGTCGCGGTCGAGGCCGCGCTCCGCCTTCTCGATCAGCGACAGGACGTCGCCCATGCCGATCATCCGCGAGGCCATGCGCTCGGGGTGGAAGAGCTCGAGGTCGTCCGCTTTCTCGCCGACGCCCACGAAACGGATGGGAACCTGGGTGACCGTGCGGATCGACAATGCGGCGCCGCCGCGCGAATCGCCGTCGAGCTTGGTCAGGATGACGCCGGTGAGCGCGAGCGCCCCGGCGAACCGCTCGGCGCTGCGCACCGCGTCCTGGCCGGTCATGGCGTCGGCCACGAACAACGTCTCGGCCGGCGACAGCCGCTCGGCGAGCGCCGCCAGCTCCTGCATCAGGGCCTCGTCGACATGCAGCCGGCCGGCGGTGTCCACGATCAGCACGTCGTGCCCGCGTTCGCGGGCGCTGGTCACCGCGCGGCCGGCGAGCCCGAGCACGGTCTCGCCGGGCTCGGGGCCGAGCACCGGCACTTCGACCCCGCGGCCCACCTGCCGCAGCTGCTCGACGGCGGCGGCGCGCTGCAGGTCGCCGGCGACCAGCAGCGGCTGGCGGCCGCGCGCCTTCAGCCGGCGGGCGAGCTTGCCGGCGGTGGTGGTCTTGCCCGATCCCTGCAGGCCGCACAGCAGGATCACCGCCGGCCGGCCGTCGAGCCGGAGCTCGCCGCCTTCCTCGCCCAGCAGCGCGGTCAGCTCGTCGCGCACCACCTTGATGACCTGCTGCGCAGGGGTCAGGCTCTCCATCACCTCGGCGCCCAGGGCGCGCTCGCGCACCCTCTCGATGAACGGCTTGACCACCCGCACCTGGACGTCGGCCTCGAGCAGCACCAGGCGGATCTGGCGCATGGCCGCCTGCAGCGCCTCCGGCGTGACCTTGCCCTCGCCGCGCAGCTGGTGGAAGACGTCCTGGAGCTTTCCCTGCAGACCATCGAACATCGCGACACCTCGCCGGCGATCGCGCCGCCTCGGCGGCGGCGGACCGGCCCGGGATGCTACCACTCGCTGCGGCCCGCCGGGGGCGGGTCTGAGGCAGGGGTGACCGGCGAGGCCGGAGCCGCGTAGCGGCCGATGCCATGATCCAAACCTGCTAGCCTCGGGACGGTCATGCGATCCCGGCGCTCGCCCCGCTCCCGCATCGTTCTCCTGGCTCTCGCCGTCGCGGCCGTCGCGCTGCTCGGCGCCGTGGACGCCTTCTGGCTGGAGACGCGCGTGCTGCTGTTCGAGGACTCGGTGCGCCTGCCGCTGATCGCACCGCGCCTGCGCCTCGTCCACCTCTCGGACCTCCACGTCGCCGGCGACTCGCCCCTGCTGCACCAGCTGCTGCGGCGGGTGGCGGCGGCGCGGCCCGACCTGATCGCGGTGAGCGGCGACCTGATCAGCGACGTGCAGGACCCGCCGGCCCAGGCCCGTCACACCGCCGCCGCCGCGGCCTTCATCTCGCAGCTGCGCCGGCTGGCGCCGCGGGCGCCGATCTATGCCGTGCAGGGCCACAGCGAGTACCAGGGCGAGGTGGTGGTGGCGCTGCGGCGCGCGGGCATCAGCTGGCTCTCCGACGAGGGGCGCCGCGTCGGTCCCGGCGGCAGCCTGCTGCTGCTGGGGCTCAACCAGCAGGTGGGCATCGACCGCCTGGCGCTGGCCGGCAAGCCCCCTTTCCGCGTCATCCGGCAAGCCGGCCAGTGGCTGCACATGGCCCGCCTCGCCTCGCCGGTCCGCAACTTCTACCTGCACTACGATCCCGCTCCACACGGCCTCGACGACGACACCGGTCCGCTCGCCTGGAGCGGCTACGACGCCCTCTGCGACACGCGCATCGACCGGGAGCAGGCCGGCGCCGGCATCGAGGTGCACAGCCGCTACGTGCTCGGCGAAGACCGCATGATCCGGCTGCGGCGGATGAGCCGGGAGGACGACGGCACCGGCACCTTCTCGCTGCTCCTGCACGGCTCCGCGTTCACCGGCGGCGCCGCCGACCATCTCGACACCGGGGTCGAGCCGCGGCCCGGCCGCTGGTATCGCCTGCGCCTGCGCACCCGCGTCGAGCCGGCCGTGGTGCGGGTGGCGGCCCGCGTCTGGCCCGCCGACCAGCCCGAGCCGGGAGCGTGGCAGGCCTGGGCCGAGGACCGCTCGGCCGATCGCGTCACCGCCGGCACCGTGGGGATCTGGGCCTGGGGCGGCGGGACGGTGCTCTATCGCGGCCTGCAAGTGGTCGACCCGGACGGCAGACAGCTCCTCGCCGACCCGGTCTCCGGTCCGCAACGCCCGCGCGGCTGGCGCGACGAGGCGCGCGGCACCCGCTTGCAGCTGGCCCTCGCCCGCAGCCCCGAGACGCCGCCGGGCACTCCGCGGCTCGTCCTCTCCCACACTCCCGACGTGGTGCTCGAGGCCTCGCAGCGGGGCATCGAGGCGGTGCTCGCCGGCCACACCCACGGCGGCCAGGTGCGCCTCCCCTTCATCGGCGCCCTCACCACCCGCTCGTCCCTGGGCCCCTACTACGATTACGGCCTGTTCGACTTCGCCGCCGCCAACCAGCGCGGCGTCACCACCCTGTACATCAACCCCGGCATCGGCACCTCGCTGCTGCCGCTGCGCTTCTTCTGTCCTCCCCGCTTCGCCGTCGTCGAGCTGGGCCAGCTCGGCCGCTGGCGGACACGACCCCGCTGAGGGCGCTGTTGACAGCGAGGTTGTGCTACGATGTGTATGGGCGTGTGTATTGATGAGGGGGTGGGGTCATGCGAACCAACATCGTGCTCGACGACGACCTGATCGAGGAGGCGGCTCGCCTCAGCGGCATCCGGACGAAGAAGGATCTCGTCCATGAAGCCCTGCGGGTCTTCATTGCCGCCAAGCGACGCAAGAGCCTGCTCGATCTCGCGGGCAAGATCGAGTTCGCGCCAGGCTACGATTACAAGGCGCTGCGCCAGGACCGCGCGGCCGCCGCCATCCAGGACTCCGTACACGAGCCCCGTCCAGCCACCCGCCGGAGGCGGCGCGCGCGCCCCGACGACCCGGCCTCGGGAACCTCGGCAGCGCCGGACGCCCCGGAGACCCCGGAGACCCCGGAGGATGGCGCCGGCGGGTCGGACCGTTGATCGTCGTCGACTCGTCCGTCCTGATCTCGTTCTTCCGCGGTCTGCCGACGCCGGGCGCCGATCGCCTGCGCGAGCTCGAGCTCCTGGGCGAGCCCTTCGCGCTCCCGGTCGCGTGCTGCCAGGAGGTCCTGCAGGGCGCCAGGGACGAGCGCGAATGGCGGCTGCTCGACACCTACCTGTCGTCGCAGTGGTTGCTGGAGCCGGAAGACCCCTGGGAGACCCACCGCCAGGCGGCACGCATCTATTTCGATTGCCGCCGCCGCGGTGTCACCGTGCGCTCGACCGTCGACTGCCTGATCGCGCAGCTGGTGATCGACCATGCCGGCATCCTGCTGCACGAGGATGCCGACTTCGAGCGGATTCGCGCGGTCCGCCCGCTGCGCACGCTCCGCGACTAGCCGGCTAATCCAGACCGCGGCGGCGCTGGCTCCACCACAGGTAGGCGGGCAGCAGCGTGATGGCGACGAGGGAGGTGCAGAAGGCGCCCAGCACGGCGACCTTGCCGGTCGATTGCAGGGCGGGATAGTGGGAGAAGACGATCGAGCCGAAGCCGACGATGGTGGAGATCGCAGCCGCCGCCACCGCCTTGCCGGTCTCGCGCAGGCCGCTGTCGAAGACCGCCGCGGCCTGGCCCCGATCCTCGTCGTAGCGATGCATCACGTAGATGCCGTAATCGGTGCCGATGCCGATGATCATCGTGGTGACGAAGATGTTGACGAAGTTCATCGGGATGCCGAACGCCACCATCCCGCCGACCATCAGCGTGATCCCGACCAGCAGCGGCACCAGCGCCAGGAGCGTCGAGCGCAAGCTGCGGAAATCGATACACAGGATCGCCGCCACCAGCACCAGGCCGAGCACGCCGGCGATCCACGCGTCGTGCACGACGAGCAGCTTGATGCGCTGGTTGATGACGTTGATGCCCGCCAGCTGGGCGTGCGGACCGAGCGCGGCCGCCAGCCGCGTCACGGCGGGCGGCACCTCGCGGCGCCAGCGGCCGTCGGGCGGCGGATACAGGTAGACGGCGGCCCGCCATCCCTTGGGTTGGCGCTTGAGGTAGCGGTCGAGCAGCAGCTCGGTCTGCGGCGACGGCGCGAAGTCGGCGATGCCGATCGGCCGCGACAGCGACAGCGCGGTCGCCAGCAGGTCCAGGCCGGGCGCGAAAGGCTCCGGCCGCAGGCCCTCTTCGCCCAGCGCCGCCGCGAACCGGGCGCGCACCCGCGCCATGGCGAGCGTCGACGAGCGGCCGCGCGCCAGCCAGTCGAGCACCTCCTGCTGCTGCCTGCGCGGCGGGATCAACGACGACGGCGCGCTGAACCCTTGCAGCGCCCCGCTCTCGACCAGCGGCCGCGCCGCCGCCGCCGCCCGCTCCGAGAGCGCCAGCACCTCGTCGAGCGAGCGCCCGGACAGCGACAGGATCATCGAATCGAACCCTGAGCCGAACCGGCGGCCCACCTCGGCGCTGATGCGGCTCCCCTGGATGACCGTCGGCCGCATGGTGGCCATGCTGTCGTCGAAGGTCAGATGGCGCGAGGCCGCGAGCGCCGCCAGGGTGAGCGCCGCCCCCACGCACATCGCCGCCAGCGGATGGCGCATGCACAGGGCGGTCAGCCGCCGGGTGCCGAAGCTGTGGAGATAGAACCTCGGCTCGGTGCGGCGGCGCTGGTGGTGATCCGCGCTCCACGCCAGCATCGCCGGCAGCAGCAGCAGCACCGAGACCATGCAGAACAGGATGCCGGTGCCGGTCAGCAGACCCATCTGGCGCAGGCCGGTGAAGCCGGTGAAGGTGAAGGCGTAGAAGGTGGCGGCGGTGGTGGTGGCCCCGGCGATCACCGCGCTGCCGGTCGAGCTGCTCATCGTCGCCAGCGCGGACTCCACGTCGCGGCCGCGGTTCCGCTCCTCGACGTAGCGGCCGTAGGAGACGATGACGAAGTCGATGCCCAGGCCGATCAGCAGCGCCGCGCAGACGCTGGTGGCCGACGAGAGGGCGCCGAACGCGACGCCGGCGAAGCCGAAGGTGAGCACCAGGCCGGTGAGCAGCGGCACGAAGGCATAGACGAGAGCGCCGGCGCGCCGGAACGCGAACAGGAAGAGGACCAGCACCGCCAGCGCCGAGGTGGCGATGTTGACGAACATGTCGTGGCGGATCAGCGCCGCGTCGCCGAGCGCCGAGACGTAGGGGCCGCCGATCTCGACCTTCGGCCTGGCCGGACCGTCGGGACCGGCGATCGCTCCCCAGCGGCCGAGAGCGCCGGCCACGACCTCCTCGGTCCCGCGGGTCAGGCGCTCGTCGAAGGGGATGTCCTGGGGGGGGCGCCGCGGCTCCGCCAGGACCAGCAGCAGGCGGTGGTCGCGCGACAGGTAGTAGCCGCTCGCCCAGTCGACCTGCAGCGTGCCGCGCGAGCTGGCGACGTGGCCGAGCAGCAGGTCGGAGAGACCCAGCGGATCGAGCTTCGCGACCTCCTTGACGGAGAGTGCCTGCGGAGTCGCGAGCTGCCGGCGGAGCTCGCTCACCCGCCGGTGGATCCCCGCGTCGCTCAAGCGCGCCTCGACCTCGCGCCGCCCGGCCTCGTCGAGGAAGAGCACGGACTTGGGGAAGAAGGCGGCGAGCAGCTCCTCCGGGTTGCCGAGTCGATGCTGCACGGACTTGACCTCGGGCAGCCTGGCCAGGCCCGCGGCGAGGTCGTCGGCCAGCGACTCGTAGGGCTCCGGCACCGCCCCCTCCGGCAGCTCGATCACCACCAGCACGTAGGTGTTGCTGCCGAAGTCCTGCAGCATCTGGATGTAGGAGTGGATCGCCGGGTCGCGCCGCGGCAGCAGGTTGAGCATGTCGGTGTCGAACGACAGCCGGAGGATGGACACCGCCGACAGCCCGGCCAGCACCGCGAACACCACGAAGATGGCGCGGTACCGCCGGCGCGCCAGGCGCGCCAGCCTGGCGAGCAGGCGGCTCACCGCGCGTCGCCCCGGGCAACGGGCGAAGCGGCAGGCGTGTCCGGCGGGGCCGGCGCGGGGGCCGCGGCGCCGGCGGCGCCGGCAGCTCCCGCAGCGCCCTCCGCGGTAGCCGCGGGTGCGGCCTCGCCGGCCAGCACGTAGCGGCGGAAGCGCACGAAGTACTCGACGCCGGAGTAGACCGAGATCAGCACCGCCGCCCAGAGCGAGATCTTGGAGATGTGCTTGAGCTCGCCGGGCAGCTGGCTGTGGATGATGAGGGCGGCCACGGCGACGATCTGCACGACCGTCTTGAGCTTGCCCGAGAAGACGGCCGGGATGACGCGGCCCTCGGCGGCGGCGAAGCTGCGCAGGGCGCTGACCGCGAACTCGCGCGCCACGATCACCACCACCATCCAGGCCGGCGCCTCTCCCATCTCGACCAGCGAGATGAACGCCGCCGAGATCAGGATCTTGTCGGCGGCGGGGTCGAGCAGGATGCCGAGACGGGTCACCTCGCGGCGGCGCCGGGCGAGGTAGCCGTCGAAGAAGTCCATGATCGCCGCGAGCAGGAAGAGGCCGAGCCCCCACCACTCCTTGTCCTCGAACTTGGTCAGCAGCACCACCACCAGGGGCGGGACGAGCAGGATCCGGCAGATCGACAGCAGGTTGGGTAGATTGAGCATCGGTCGAGGCCGCGGCGCCGAGGCGCGCCGGCATTCTATGCCACGGACCTCGCCGGCCCGCTGCCGAGCCGGCGACACGACTGATCCAAAGCGATCTAGGAGACCCTAGCGAGTGCCGGGCAGGGACGTCGTCAACAGCAGGCGGCCGCTGGCGCCGCGGGTGACGTAGGGGGCCGGGCGGCGGGCGGGGTGCCATTGCCATTGCATCGACGGCGACGGGCCGTCTCCCCGGTAGAGCGCCATCACCCGCTGCACGTAGTCGACGGTGTCGGGGAAGGGCGGCACGCCGTGGTGGCGCTCGACCGCGCCCGGGCCGGCGTTGTAGGCCGCGAGCGCCATCTCGAGGCTGCCCTGGAAGGCGTCGATCAGCTGCCGCAGGTAGGCGGTGCCGCCGCGCAGGTTCTCGTCGACGTCGTAGGGATGGAAGACCGCCAGCTCGACCGCGGTGTCGGGCATCAACTGCATCAGCCCCATGGCCCCCTTGTTGGAGCGGGCCCGGTGGTTGTAGCCCGACTCGACCTGGATGACCGCCCGGACCAGGCGCGGGTCGAGGTGGCGGGCCTCGCAGTGGCGGCGGATGATCGGCTCGAGGCCGCCGCTCGGCAGGCCGGGCAGGTCGGGCACCGGCAGCAGGTCCGCGGCGAATCGCCGCGCGTGCTGCACCGCGGTCTCGCTGACGATCACCCGGCGCCCATCGGCGCCCTGGGCGATACGGACCGGCTGGGGAGTCAGCAGCTCGGAGCGCTGGAAGGGGTGGACGCGCGGCGAGGCGAGGCCGGCCGGCGACGCCGCCGCAGCCGGCAGCCGCGCCAGGAAAGTCAAGCCGATCAGGGTACAGACCGCAGCCCGCAACGCCTTCACAGGGATAGCACTCCCGTAGTGGGAGCGGCATCTTAGCAGCCGGCATGCGCCCTTGACAAGCCAGCTCCACTACTCTATGGTACAAAGTACTTTGCATATCTCGAAACGGATCTTCAAGGGCCTGGCAGTGTCCGGCGTCATCATCGTCGGGGCGCTGCTGGGGTCGCTCTGGCTCGAGCGCCGGAGCGAGCTCACGCTGCCGACACCCACGGGGCCCTTCGCGGTCGGGCGCGCCATCTACGATTGGAAGGACGATGCGGGGGTGGACACGTTGGCGCCGGTTCCGGGAACGAAGCGCGAGCTCCTGGTCTGGGTCTGGTACCCGGCGGCGCCCGGGCCAGCCGCCGCGGTCGACGACTACGTGCCCGCCGGGATGGTGGCGGAGGTGGAGCCCCCCGCCGGTCCGCTGAGACTCGTGACGCGGGACCTGTCGAAGGTCCACGGGCACAGTGCCCGTGATGCCGACGTGTCACCGCGGCCGCGATCGTTTCCGGTGGTGATCATGAGAGCGGGGGCCTCCGCCTTCGTGGTGCACTACTCGACGCTCGCCGAGGACCTGGCCAGTCACGGCTACGTCGTCGTGGGCTTCGATGCCCCCTATCGCACGTTCGCCGTCGCGTTCCCCGACGGCCGGGTGATGCGCAGGCCGCCCGAGAACAACCCGGAGCTCTGTGAGGACCAGCCGCCAGCCCGGCAAGGCCCCTGCGTCAGCAGGTTCCTGACCGCGTGGACGGCCGACGTCGCTTTCGTGCTCGACCGCCTGGAGCGCTTGAACGCCTCGGGCCCGGGCGGCAAGCTCGCGGGACGGCTCGACATGACCCGGGTGGGAGTCTTCGGCCACTCCTTCGGCGGCGCGACGGCCTTGCAGTTCTGCCATGACGATCCCAGGTGCAAGGCGGGGATCGACATCGACGGCCAGCCCTTCGGCAAGGTCATCCACGACGGCCTTCGGCAGCCGTTCATGTTCCTCCTCGGCGATCACGGCGATTCCTCCGACCCGGACGGGCGCCGGATCTGGGCCAACATCCAATCGATCTATGACCGTCTGCCTCCGGATGGCAGGCTGCGCATCGCGATCCGCGGCGCGAACCACTTCCTCTTCAGCGACGACGGCGCCCTGTTGAAGAGCCACATCGTGCTCCGGGCGTTGCGCATGGCCGGCGTCGTCGGCATCGACGGACGTCGCCAGCTTGCCGTGACGGCGCACTGCGTGCACAGCTTCTTCGACGCCTATCTCGAGGGGGGCGGCGGCGCGCGCCTCGAGCTTCGATCTCCGCTCTACCCGGAGGTCCGGGTCCTCCGGTGAAGCGCCTCGCGTCTCTTGGCGAGCGCCGGGTCCCGACCCGCAGCTACTCGGAGCGGAGCGCGACCAGCGGATCCACCCGGGTTGCCCGCCGGGCCGGGAGGTAGGAGGCGACGAAGGCCGCGGCGGCGAGCAGGAGGGCGACGCCCGCGAAAGTGAGCGGATCGGTGGCGCTCACCCCGAACAGCAGCGAGCGCATGGTGCGGGTCAGCGCGGCGGCGCCCACGGCACCGATCGCCACGCCGCCGGCGGCGGCCCAGAGAGACTGCCTCAGGACGAGGATCAGGACGTCGCCGGCGCGCGCGCCGAGGGCCATGCGGATGCCCACCTCGTGGGTGCGGCGCGCCACCACGTAACCCATGACGCCGTAGATGCCGAGCAGGGCGAGCAGCAACGCGGTCCCGGCGAAGACGCCGATCAGGATCAGGTTGAAGCGCCGGATCTGCAGCGAGGCGGCGAAGACCCGGTTGAAGGTGCTCAGGCTCGGCGGCACCCCGGGGTCGAGGCCGCGAACGACCGAGCGCGCCACTGCCAGCACGGCGGCGGGATCGGTCTCGACGCCCATGACCACGTCGACGCTCGAGGTCTTGACCGGCCGCTGCCGGTAGCTGACGTACACGGTCGGGCGCGGCGGCGCTTCCAGGCTGTCCTCGCGGACGTCGCCGACGATGCCCACCACGGTGAGCGGGCGCGGGTCGCCATCCATGTTGCCGAACTCGATGGCGCGGCCCAGCGGATCTCGATCGGGCCAGATCGCCCGTGCCAGCGCCTGGCTGATGACGGCGACGTGCGGCGCGTCCATGCCGTCGCGGGCCTCGAACAGCCGGCCGCGCAGCAGGGGAATGCCGAGGACGCGGAAGTAGCCCTCGCTCGCCACGCAGAAGTCGGCGTAGCCGGTGCGCGTCGGATCCTTGAAGAGCCGTTCGAAGTCCTGCATGCGGGGCGTGCCCTCCCCCGGATTCAGCTGCAGGAAGGTGCCGTTCGCCAGTCCCGAGGTGAGCGGCAGGGCGCTGGTGGCACCCACCTCCCGGACGCCCGGGATGCCACGCAGCCGATCGAAGAGATCGTCCAGGAACCGCACGCGCCGGCGCCCGCCGGCGTCGGACTCGACCTGCGGCAGCGCCAGGTTCATCGTCGCCACCTGCTCGACGCGGAAGCCGGGGCTCACCGCGAGCACTCGCAGCAGGCTCTTGCCCAGCAGTCCGGCGCCGACCAGCAGCACCAGGGTCAGGGCGAGCTGCGCCGTGACGATCATGCGGCCCAGCGCCAGGCCGCCCGGCCCGCCCGCCTGCCCGCGCCCCGCCGAGACGAGGCTGCCCTGCACCTCTCCGGATGTCGCCCGCTGCGCGCTCACCAGGCCGAGCGCGGCCGCGACCGCGACCGCGACGCCGAGCGCGAACCAGAGCACCGGCAGGTTCACCGCGACCTCGGACAGGCGCGGCAGGTCCGGCGGCGCCCACGCCACCAGCAGATCGACGCACCAGCGGGCCGCCAGCACTCCCAGCACGCCGCCGGCACCCGCCAGCAGCAGCGCCTCGGTGAGGAACTGGCTCAGCAGGCGACCGCGGCCGGCGCCGAGAGCGACCCGCACCGCCAGCTCGCCCGAGCGGATCGTGACCTGTGCCAGCAGCAGGTTCGCCACGTTGGCGCAGGCGATCAGCAGCAGCAGGCCGACGGCGCCAAGCAGGATCAGCATCGCGGCGCGCACCTTGCCGGTCAGGGCGTCGCGCAGCGGCAGGACCGCCACGTCCTTCATGTCCGTGTACTGGCCGTACTGCCGCTCGAGGCGCCGGGCGATGCCGGTCAGTTCGGCGCGCGCCTGGGTCAGCGCGATGCCGTCGCGCAGCCGGCCGACGACCTGCCAGTTGTGCGCGGTGCGGCTGGGCAGCTGCTCCTCGCGCTCGCGCGCCACCCAGATCTCCGCGCCTTCGGGGAAGTGGAAGCCGGCAGGCAGGACGCCGACCACCGACGCCGCCTGATCGTCGATCTTCAGCCGCACGCGGTCCAGGTCGGTCCGGCCGCCGAGGAACTGCCGCCAGCAGGAGTCGCTCACCAGCACGGCGGGCGCGGCGCCGAGGCGCTGATCCTCGGCGGCGAAGCCGCGGCCGAGGACGGGCCGGACCCCCATCACGGCGAAGAAGTCCCGCGAGACCCGCGCGACCTGCATCCGCGTCGCCTCGCGGCCGCCGGCGACGGGCGCCAGGCCGGCGCCGAGCTCCGCCATGCCCTGCAGCGATCGGCTCTGCGCGCGGACATCGGAGAAGTTGGGATCGGTGAAGGGCATCGCGGTGCCCTTGGCGCTGAGCTCCGAGAGCTGCACGATCCGCTCGGGCCGCGGGTAGGGCAGCGGCCGCAGCAGGATGCCGTAGACCACGCTGAAGATGGCGGTCGTGGCGCCGATGCCGAGGGCCAGCGTCAGGATGGCGGCCAGCGTGAAGGCGCGATCCTTGCGCAGCAGGCGCACGCCGTAGGTCGCGTCCTGGCCCAGGCGCTGCAACCAATCCCACGCCGATCGCCTGTCGTTCATCTTGGTTGGCGCTGCCCCGTGGACGATCCTCGAAGCTTGAAACGGCGCTGCGATGTCTTCTGTCTAGCCTATCAGCTCCGCGGCGCTGCGACGCAGCAGCAGCCAGAGGTCGTCGAGGTGCCGGCGGGTGGTGCGCAGGTTGCCGATCGCCGCGTGCAGGGTGTAGCGGCCGTTCAGCACCGTGTGGGAGAGGAAGAAGGGCCCGGCGGCATTGACCCTGGCGAGCAGCCGCTCGTTCAGCCGGTCCTGGGCGGCGCCGGCGCCAGCCGCAGGTGTCGCCGCCGCGGGCAGCCGGGCCCGGAAGCACACGACGCTGAACGGCACCGGCGCCGCCAGCTCGAAGGCCGGATCGGCCTCGATGCGGGCGGCCAGCTCGCGGGCCATGGCGCAGTGCTCGCGCAGACGCTCTCGCAGACCCTCGACGCCGAAAGCGCGGATCACCATCCAGAGCTTGAGCGCCCGGAAGCGCCTGCCGAGCTGGAAGCCGAGATCCATCAGGTTCGTCACCCCTGCCTCGTCGGTGCGGAGGTACTCGGGGACCAGCGCGAAGGCGGCGCGCAGGTTCGCCACGTCGCGCACCAGGAGCACCGAGCAGTCGACCGGCGTGAACAGCCACTTGTGAGGGTTGACGACGATCGAGTCGGCGCGCGCCAGGCCGGGCATCCGCGCCCGCAGCTCCGGGCAGACCGCCGCCACGCCGGCGTAGGCCGCGTCGACGTGCAGCCACAGGCCGTGCTCGGCGCAGAGGTCGGCGATCTCGGGCACCGGATCGACGCTGGTCGTCGAGGTGGTGCCGACCGTGGCGACCACCGCCAGCGGGCGCCGCCCGGCCGCGCGGTCGGCGGCGATGGCCGCCGCCAGGGCTGCCGGCCGCATGCGGAACTCGGCGTCGCTCTCCACTCGCCGCACCTGGTCGTGCCCCAGGCCGAGGACGATCGCGGCCTTGTCGACCGACGAATGCGCCTGTTCGCTGGCGTAGAGGGTGAGCGGCGGCACCTCCGGGCGGCCGGCCAGCCCGCGGCTCTGCGCCGCGAGCCCCGGCGCCTGGTGGCGCGCCGCCGCCAGCGCCACCAGCGTGCTGGTCGAGGCGGTGTCGTTGATGTGGCCGCGGAACTCCGGCGGCAGGCCCATCATCTGCCGCAGCCAATCGCACACCCGCTCCTCGAGCTCGGTGGCGGCCGGCGAGGTGCGCCAGAGCATGGCGTTGACGTTGAGGCCGGCGGCGAGGGCTTCGCCGACGATGCCCGGGGCCGAGCCGGTGATCGCGAAGTAGGCGAGGAAGCCGGGGTGGTTCCAGTGCGTGACGTGGGGCTCGATCAGCCGCTGGTAGTCGTCGAGCAGCACGTCCAGCGGCTGCGGGCTCTCCGGCGGCGCAGCCGGCAGCTGCGCGGCGACCTCCCCCGGCGCCACGCCGGGGAGCACCGGCCGCTCCCCCACCCCCTCCAGGTAGTCGGCGAGCAGGTCGGCGACGCGGTGCATCGCGGCGCGGAACTCGGGGGTCGGAAGGTCCTGGCTCAGCTCACGCCCTTGCGCTTCAGCTCCTCGTCGATGACCTTCGAGAGGTCGTCCGCGGACACCACGCCGGAGACGAAGCGGCCGTTGATGAACATCGCCGGCGTGCCGTTGACTCCCGCCTTGGCGCCGGCCTTCATGTCGCCCTGGACCACCGGCGTCTCCTTGCCCGAGTCGAGACAGCTGTTGAAGCTGGCGGCGTTGATGCCGGCGATCCCGGCGGCCTTGGACTTCAGCCCGTCGACCGCCAGCCCGGCCTGGTCCTTGAACATGGCGTCGTGCATCTCCCAGAACTTGCCCTGCTCGTTGGCGCACAGCGCGGCCTCGGCGGCCTTGGCGGCGTTCGGATGCATGGGCAGCGGGAACTGGCGGAAGACCAGGCGGACCTTGCTGCCGTACTTCGACACCACCTGCTCGAGGGTCGGGGTGATCCGCGAGCAGAAGGGGCACTGGAAGTCCGAGAACTCGACGATCGTGACCGGGGCGCCGGCCGGGCCCTTGGCAGGGCCGCTGGCCGCCACGTCCACCCGCATCGGCTCGAGCAGGTAATCGACCTTGTACTTGGCCTCGAGCGTCTTGAAGTACTTGTCACGCGCGTCCTGCTGCCCGTTCTGCGCCAGGTACGCCTTGATCTGCGGCATCACGGATTCCTTGGAAGTCTGCGGCGGTATCCGCGCCTTGTTCTTCTCGTAGAAGGCCTCGGCGTCGGCGTCCGTCACCTCGCCCGGCTTGATGTCGGCGAGCAGCTTGTCCTTGGACACGTGCTGCGCCGCGGCCTCGGCGTCGAGCAGGCGGTCCTGCACCACCTTCTTCAGCTCCGCCTCGACGATCTCGTGCCTGCGCTGCAGGTACTCCCGCTCCAGCTGGTCGAACTGGTCGGAGCCCTCCGCGTGCACGTCTCTGGCGGTGATGGCCTTGCCGTTGACCCGGGCGAGCACCTGGCCGGGGTCATCCTGCGAGCCGGCCTTGGAGCCGTTCTTGTCCTGGGCCGAGCACGCCGGCAGGTAGAAACCGAGACTCAACACCAGCACCAGCAGACTCGGAATCAGATGCCGCGAAGCGGCCCGCTTGCGATCCGATGCGTCCATGTCCTGTAACTCCTTTTCGACCGTAACTCTAGATACGGCAATGATTTGAGCGATGATATCCGACGGCGCGACAGGCGATTTTAGCACACGGGCCGCCGGCCGGAAGGCCCGGGTGGGCCTGCCGAGCGATCCCGCGTATCTCTCTTACGCGCCGCCGGCCCCGTTCGTCTATCCGGGCCGGCGGCCTTGCGACGCCGGAGGTGCCGGAGCCAGGGGCGACAGGTGGCGCGACACCAGGCCCTCGAGGATGCGCTCGGCGCTGATGCCGCGCAGCCGCATCGTCGGTCCGGTGAGCAGCGCCTCGGCCAGCGCCAGCCGGGCGGCACGCCATGGCGAGGCGTACGCGGCGCGCGCGCCCGAGGCGGGCTCCGCCTCCTCCGCCGGCTCCGGCAGCGACCGCAGGACGGCGGCCGCGGCAAGCTCCCAGGGGCGCCCGGCGCGCGGGTCGTCCCAGCCGCCCGGCGCGCCGCCGGGGCCCCCGCCGCTCCCCTTGCGAACGGCGCCGCCCGCACCGGCCGCGCCGCCCGCACCGGCCGCACCGGCCGCACCGGCCGCGCCCGCCGCCGCCAGCGCCTCGGCGGCGCTGAGCAGGTACACCGCGGCCCCGGTCTCCGCATAGGCGCCGGCGGCCGCGGCGAAGGCGCGTGCCAGGACCTCGGCCCGGTCCGCATCGACGGTCACCGCCGGGCCGAGAAAGACCGCCAGCGAGCGGCTGCGCAGGGTCGGCAGCAGGTCGAGGCGCGAGGGGGCGAGCAGCAGGAAGTGGCGGGGAGCCGAGACGTGCGGCTCCTCGAGGTTCTTGAGCAGCGCATTCGCCGCCTCGCCGCTCAGGCTCTCGGCGCTGGCGATCACGAACACCTGGCCGCGCGCCTCGAACGGCGAGACCTGCGCCACCCGCATCAGCTCGCGGGTGGCGTCGACCGAGGTCGCGGTCTTGAGATCGCGCTCGAGCACCTGGAAGTCGGGATGGAAAGGCGCCGGCTGGGACGCGCCGCCGGCCGCCGACGGCCAGGCGATGCGCAGGCAGTGACGACAGGCGCCGCAGGGCCGCTCGGCCGGCGGCGCCTCGCAGAGCAGGTGGCGCGCCAACTCGACCGCCGCCTGCCGCCGCGCCTCGACGTCGCCGCCGTACAGGATGACGGCCGGGTAGAGCCGGCCCTGGCGCGCCGCCTGGATCGCCGCCGGCAGGTTCATGCGCGGACCACGCCGGCGGGCAGCAGGTCCTCCAGCGCGGCACGCACCTGCGCCGCGGTGCGCGCCGGGTCGCCGCCCGACTCGACGATGCGGAAGCGTCGCGGCTCGCGCTCCGCCTGCTCCAAGAAGCCCTGCCGCACCCGCTCGTAGAAGGCCAGGTCTTCGGCGTCCAGGCGGTCCGCGCGGTCCGCGCGGTCCGCCCGCCCGCGGCGGCGGCCGCCGGGGACCGCGCGCTGTCCGCCGGGGTCGCCGGGATCGCCGGGGTCGCCGGAGCGGCCGCCGTGACGGCGGGTGCGAGCGGCCGCGGCCGGCAGATCGAACAGCAAGGTCCGGTCCGGTCGCCGGCGGCCGGTGGCCAGCAGGTCGATCTGGTCGATGAAGTCGAGCGGCACGCCGCGGCCGCGCCCCTGGTACGCGCAGGTCGAGTCGGTGAAGCGGTCGCAGAGCACGATCTCGCCTGCCGCCAGCGCCGGCTCGATCACCTCGAGCAGGTGCTGCCGCCGGCTGGCGAACAGCATCAGCAGCTCGACGGTGCCGTCCAGCGCGCCCCAACGGCGGTCGAGGAACAGCTGGCGCAGCCCGTCGCCCAGCGGCGTGCCGCCGGGCTCGTGGGTCTGGCGGCAAGCGACGCCATGCTGCGCCAGCCACTCCGCGGCGCGCTTCAGATGGGTGGACTTGCCGCTCCCGTCGATCCCCTCGAAGGTAATGAACAGCGGCGGCATAGCGGGTCAAGTTACCACGCCGGGCGGCCGGTTCCCGCGCGGGGGGGTAGTGTCCTGGCCAGGTCTCCCTTGCCTCCCTTCCGCCCTTTGGGCGAGGCCGCGGCTCCGCCTGTCGCCAATCGCGGCACCCCGGCTGGGAGGGTTCTCAGTCCTACTCCGCCGGACTCTAGGCTTGGACCCTCGCCCAGAGGGAGGAAGAGAGGCAAGGGAGATCTGGCAGCCAAGGACACTACCCTTGCATCAACAGCGCGACTCCCTTGATCACCGCGTAGACCGGCAGCCCGGGCCGCAGCTCGAGGGTGGCGAGGGACTTGCGGGTGATCTGGGCGAGCAGGGTCGCGCCGCCGGCGTCGAGCTTGACCAGGGGCTGGCGCGAGGCGGTGGCGGCGGCTTCGCCGGCCTCGCGGATCTCGACGATGCGGGCCGGGAAGATGTTGAGCACGCTGGTGCGCTCGGGCCGCTCGAGCGCCAGGCTGACGTCGCGCGCCAGCACCCGCACCCGCTGCCGGCTGCCGGGCGCCGCGGCGTGGCGCGGCAGGCTCAGGCGCCCGCCGGCGAAGTCGAGGTAGGTGAGGTCGTAAACGTCGTCGTGCCCCACCACCCGCGCCTCGATCACGGCTCCCAGCTCCGCCTCCGGCCCCCAGGGCAGCAGGTCGAGGCGGGTCGACACCTCGATCAGCGGCCCGGCCGCCCGGACGCGGCCCGCCGCCAGCAGCAGCAGGTGGTCGGCCAGCCTGAGGACTTCCGCGGCCGTGTGGCTGACGTAGAGGACCGGGATCCGCAAGCTGGCGTGCAGCCGTTCGAGGTAGGGCAGGATCTCCTCGCGCGCCGCGGCGTCCAGCGACGCCAGCGGCTCGTCCATCAGCAACAGCCGCGGACTGGTCAGCAAGGCCCGCGCGATCGCCACCCGCTGGCGCTCGCCGCCGGAGAGGGCCGCCGGCGCCCGCGGCAGGAGCGGTGCGAGGCCGAGCCATTCGACCGCCTCCTCGAAGCGCACCCGCCGCTCGGCCGCCGCGGTGCGCCGCCACCCGTACTCGAGATTGCGCCGCACGGGCAGGTGCGCGAACAGGCCGGCCTCCTGGAAGACGTAGCCCACCGGCCGCCGGTGGGTGGGCAGGAACCTGCCCCGCGCCTCGTCCTGCCAGACCTCGCCGGCGACCTCGAGCAGCGCCTCCGGCGCGCGCTCGAGACCGGCGACGCATCGCAGCAGCGTGGTCTTGCCGGAGCCGGAGGGTCCGAAGATGCCGGTCACCCCGCTGGCCGGCGCCACGAAATCGACGTCGAGCGTGAAGCCCGCTCCGCGAGCCAACCGGAAGCGGCCCTTCATGACCGCGCTCATGGCTCGCCCCGAGGCGGCGGACTCGGCCAGTTTGGCAGCCGCGAGCGTCGCGAACGTCGCGGCAGGCCGAGCGGCCCGCGCGGCCCCGACGGCTCCCGCGGCTCCCGCGGCTCCCGCACGTTGAGCGCGTAGACCGCCCAGAGCGCCAGGAACGAGAACAGCAGCATGCCCAGGGAGAGCCGGTGCGCCGCGGCGTATTCGAGGCGCTCGACGTGGTCGTAGATGGCGATCGACAGCACCCGCGTCCGGCCCGGGATGTTGCCGCCGATCATCAGCACGACGCCGAACTCGCCCAGGGTGTGGGCGAAGCCGATGGTGGCGGCGGTGAAGAAACCGCGGCGGGCGAGCGGCACCGCGACGGTGGCGAAGCGGTCCCAAGGGCCGGCGCGGAGCGTGGCCGCGACCTCGAGCGGCAGGCGGCCCACGCTCTCGAAAGCGCCCTGCAGTGGCTGTACCACGAACGGCAAGGAGTAGAGTACGGAGCCGATGACCAGCCCGGAGAAGCTGAACACGGGCGATTCGAGGCCCAGCGCTCGCCAGGCGGCGCCGAGGCCCCCCCGGGGACCGAGCAGCACCAGGAGGTAGAAGCCGAGGACCGTGGGCGGCAGCACCAGCGGCAGCGCCACCACCGCCTCGATCGCGAAGCGGAGCCGGTTGCGGGTCCGCGACAGCCACCAGGCGAGCGGCGTACCGGCCGCCAGCAGCAGCGGGGTGGTGACCGCGGCCAGGCGCAGGGTCAGCCAGAGCGGCTCGAGGTCGGCGCTGGACATGCAGGCGAGAGGATACCCCCGACCGCCCGCGAGCATGCGCGGACCCTCCTCCCCTTGCGATGGGCGAGGCAATCTGGCGATGTAGCAATTTCGGATACTAACCAAGATCGCGGTATGTTGCCCAAGGCCGGAGATTTGCATAACGTCTGCGGCGGCCCTGGTGGCCGTCACGGATTCAGGTCGGTTCACTTTTCACCCATGAGCGGAGGAGCGTCTATGCCCAGCAAGAGCGCGAAGACCGGCGGCAGCGCCGGCGGCTTCATGAAGCCCATGCAGCCCGACGAGGCGCTGGCCGCGGTCGTCGGCAGCCAGCCCCTGCCGCGCACCGAGGTCACCAAGAAGATCTGGGAGTACATTCGCAAGCACAAGCTGCAGGACCCCAACGACAAGCGGAGCATCCGCGCCGACGACAAGCTCAGGCCGATCTTCGGCGGCAAGGCGTCGGTCAGCATGTTCGAGATGACCAAGCTGGTCAACGCTCATCTCAAATAGGCCAGGCGGTCGGGCGCGGCGGCGCCGCACCCGTGCCCGCGCCGCCGCCGACGATCTGATTCCAGACCTGGTCCGCACCGTGCCGCGCCCGCGTCTCGCCCGCCGTCTCGGTCTTGCCGCGGGCGGCGCCGCGCTCGCGCTGCAGCTGGCATCCGCCGCGCCGGCGCCAGCCGGCCGGCCTGCCGGCGGGAGCGGCGGCACTGGCGATCGCGCACCGGCAGGCGCCGTAGCCTCGGGGCACCGCGAGGCGACGGCCGCGGGCCTGGCCGTGCTGCGCGACGGCGGCAACGCCGTCGACGCGGCGGTGGCGACGGCGCTGGCCCTGGCGGTGGTCTACCCGGAGGCCGGCAACCTCGGCGGCGGCGGCTTCGCCGTGGTGATGGTCCGCAACCCGCAGGTCCGCGACCCGCAGGGCCGCTACGCGCCGGCGCGCGAGGGGTCCGCGCGCGATGACAGCCCGCGCGGAGATCTTCCGGCGCTCCCGGCGCTCCCGGAGGTCACCGCGCTCGACTTCCGCGAGACCGCGCCGGCGGCGGCCGGGCGCGACATGTACCTGGATGCCGGCAGGCGGCCGGTGCCGCAGGCGTCGACGGTCGGCCCGCTCGCCGCCGGCACGCCGGGCAGCCCGCGCGGCCTCTACGAGCTGCACCGGGCCCTGGGCAGGCTCCCCTGGGCGAGAGTGGTCGCGCCGGCGATCCACCTTGCCCGCGACGGCTTCGAGGTCGATGCTCATCTGCACGAGCTGCTCGCGGCGGCGCCGCAGCGGCGCCTGCTGGAGCGGTTCCCGGAAAGCGCCGCGGTCTGGCTGCCTGGCGGCCAGGCGCTGCCGGCCGGCACGCGGCTGCGGCTGCCGGCGCTGGCGGCGACCCTCGCCCGCTACGCCGAGATGGGACCGGCGGCCGTCACCGCTGGACCGGTGGCGGCGGCGGTGGCGGCGGCCAGCCGGCGCCACGGCGGCGTCCTCGGCGCCGGCGATCTGGCCGCGTACCGTCCGGTCTGGCGCGAACCTGTGCGATTCACCGCCTTCGGCTGGCAGCTCGCCAGCATGCCGCTGCCTTCTGCCGGCGGGACCGTGCTCGGGCAGTCGTGCGCCGTGCTCGAGCGCCTGGGGTGGGGTGCCCTGCCGCGGGGCGGCGCCGACCGCGCCCACCTGCTGGCCGAGGCGTTCCGCCGCGCCTACGCCGATCGCGTGCTGCTCGGCGACCCGGCCACCAGCCTCGCCACGCCGGCCCAGCTTCTCGACCCGCGCTGGATCGCGGCGCGCGCCGCCGGGATCGACCGCGCCCGTGCCACGCCGTCGGCGACCCTGGCGCCCTGGTCCGCCGCGGCGGCGGCCGCGGCCGCGGCTGGCGCCGGCGCCCGCGAGGCCGGCGAGACCACCCACCTCTCGACGCTCGACGGCGAGGGCAACGCCGTCGCCCTGACCACGACCCTCAACGGCCTCTTCGGCTGCGGACTGTACGTGCCCGAGATCGGCTTCCTCAACAACGAGATGGACGACTTCGCGACTTCTCCCCGCCCGGCGGCGGCCGTCCGGCGGCCGCTCGAACTGTCGCAGGCCGAGGCTAACGCCATCGCGCCGGGCAAGCGTATGCTGTCGTCCATGACGCCCACGATCGCATGGCGGGACCGCGAGCGGATCGTCCTGGGGGGACGCGGCAGCCTGCGCATCCCCACCGCCACGGCCCAGGTGCTGCTCGACCTGCTGGTGGACCACGACGGGCTGCAGGCCGCGGTCGACCGGCCTCGTCTCCATCACCAGGGACTGCCCGACCGGCTCGAGGCCGAGCCCGGCGCGCTGTCGCCCGAGACGCTGCGCGAGCTGCAGCGGCGCGGTCACCACATCGTCACCGCCCGTCCCGAGGACGGTTGCCGCGTCACCGCCGTCCGCCGGCTGGCCGATGGCCGCTTTGAGGCGGCGGTGGACCCGCGCGGGGCCGCGGAGGTCGGCGGCCAGGGAGTGATCGCGGTGACCGCTGTGACCGCGGCCGGGGGGCGGCACCGATGAGAACGATGCGAACGACGAGAACGACGAGAACGACGAGAACGACGAGAACGATGCGAACGATGCGAACGACGAGCATGCCGAGCGCCGCGAGCACGTGGAGCGCCGGCGGGCGCGCGCCGATCGCGGCTCTCGCCGCCCTGCTCGTCCTGGGCGCCCTGGGCGCCTGGCCGGCCGCCACCGCGGCGGCGCCGCCTGCGCAGCCGGCCGCGCCGCGCGCGGGATCCCTGGCGGGGGCGGCGGGGGCGACGGGCCAGGCGGGGCAGGCATCGCCGGCGCCGCCCGAGAGATTCGAGGAGAAGGTCCTGGTCCGCGAGATCGAAGCCGTCGTCGAGCTCCCGGAGTCGCTGCGGGAGTCGCGGCGCAAGGCGCTCGGACCCCAGGATTTCCAGGTCACCGAGGACGGCCGCTTCCGCCAGGTGGTGAAGGCCTCCCCGGTGATGGCGGGCGAGGCCGGTCCCTGGCAGCTGGTGATCTATGTCGACCGCGTGCTGGCCGAGCCCGAGACCGTCTTCGTCACGGCCAATGCCCTGGCGCAGCGATCGGCGCAGCTGACCGCCCTCGGCACGGTCGCGCTGGTGGTCGCCGATCCGGCGCCGCGGATCCTGCTGGCGGAGACCCGCGAGCCGAAGATGCTCGAGCAGGCGCTGACCGACATCGCCGCCCAGGCCGAGCGGCAACGCGCCGCGTCCTCCCATGCCGCACCGGGCCAGGCCCAGGGAGCCGCATCCGGGCAGGCCCCGGGGCAGGTCTCCGGGCCGGCGTCCGGATCCGCGAAGCCGCAGGCGCAGCCGGGATCCGCGGCGCGCCAGGAGAAGTCCGCCGCGCCCGCGCCCGAGGTCGTTCGGCGCCAGGAGGACCAGCTCGTCGCGCTCCTGGCCGGCCGCTCCGGCGGCGGTCCACGCGCCGTGGTGCTGGTCGCCAACGGCTTCGACACCTCGACCTCGGGGGGCGGCGCCGACAGCGCCAAGGAGGCGGTGGCCGAAGAACCGGGCCGCACGCTGGCGGCCTACGGCTGGATCACCCTGGCGGCGCCGATGCGGCGGCAGGAGCTCGGCACTCCGCATCGCGAGATGACCGACATCGAGCGCATCCGCCAGAGCAACTCCGGGCGCGACGCGCCGGGCAGCCGGGTGCCGCCCGAGATCCTGCCGCAGGCCGCCCCGAAGAGCAACCTGCAGTACGACGAGGTGCTGAGCCTGTTCGTGGAGCCGACCTCGGCCACTCTCATCGCGATGGCAAGCGCGACCGCCGGCACCGTGATCGGCACGCCGTTGCAGCTGACCACGGCGCTCAAGGGTCTCACCAAGCGGTGGCACATCTTCTATCTCGCGCCCGACCCGGAGGACGGCAAGACGCGCCCGGTCGAGGTGCATCTCTCGCCCGAGGGCACCCCGCTGCGGACGCCGGTCTGGCGCCGCTCCTCGACTCCCGACGCGGTGGCGGCGGCCCGCCTCCGCCAGGTCCTGGCCGGCGGCGCCGAGCACGGCACGCTGCCGCTGACGGCGACGGCGACCCTGGTGACCACGGCGCCCGCCCGCCCCGGCGACCAGCGCCGGTCGCTGCGCGTGAGCGTGGGCGCCTTCTCCCCGCCCGACTCGATGGCGGCGGGGCCCTTCCGGCTGTCCATCGCCTTCGCAGGCGGCCCCGGCACCGCGCCCACCGTCGAGCACCGCCTGCTGACCGGCGCCGGCCTCACCGAGAAAGGCTGGACCGAGACCCTGCCGCTCGACGTGCCCCCGGGCGCCCGCAAGCTGGGAGTGGCGGTCGAAGACCTCACCCATCAGCTCTGGGGGGCGACGGGCGTCGACCTGGGAGCGCCGCCGGCCACCCACTGATTGCAGATCTTCCCGCCATTTCCCTCCTAACTCCTCCCGAGCCGGATGCCGACCTCAGCGTCCGCGCCGTGCTGCCGCGCTTGGTGGCAGCGCTGGCGGCTGGCGCTTCGGGGCAGGGTTCCGGCTTTCCTGGCTTTCCTCGCAGTCCTGGCTTTCCTCGCAGTCCTGGCAGTGCTGGCAGTCCTGGCAGGCACGCCGGGTCCGGCGCCGCCGCGTGCGCGGTGCTCGTGGCCCCTCCCGGGAGCGGCAAGACGACCCTGGTGCCGCCGGCGTTGCGCGCCGCGGGCGCCGGCGGCGGCCAGCGCATCGTGATGCTCGAGCCGCGGCGCATCGCTGCCCGGGCGGCGGCCCGGCGGATCGCCGAGCAGGGCGGCTGGCGCCTGGGGGCGGAGGTCGGCTACCAGGTCCGTTTCGAGCGCCGGGCGAGCGCCGCCACCGGCATCCTGGTCGTCACCGAGGGCATCCTGGTGCAGATGCTTCAAGCGGACCCCTTCCTGGAAGGCGTCGGCGTGCTGATCTTCGACGAGTTCCACGAGCGCAGCCTGGCGGCGGACCTGTCGCTCGCCATGGCCCGCCGCGTCCAGCGCGAGGTGCGGCCCGACCTCGCCCTGGTGGCGATGTCCGCGACCCTCGATCCCGGGCCGCTGGCCGCCTTCCTGGGCGGCTGCCCGGTGATCGCCGCCGAGGGTCGCCAGCACCCGGTGGAGATCGTCTACGTCGACGAGCGCCGCGTGGCGGCGACACCGCCCGACGGCGAGCGGTCCTGTTCCAGCCTCGTGGCCGACGGAGTGCGGCGGGCGCTCGCGGCCACGGCAGGCGACGTGCTGGCCTTCCTGCCGGGAGTGGGCGAGATCCTGCGCACCGCCGACGCCCTGGCCGATCTCGCGCGGCACGACCTCGCGGTGCTGCCGCTCTACGGCGACCTGCCGCCGGAGCGGCAGGACGAGGTGCTGCGGCCGGCGGACCGGCGCCGGGTGGTGCTGGCCACCAACGTCGCCGAGAGCTCGATCACTATCGAAGGCGTCACCGCGGTGGTGGACAGCGGCCTGGCGCGGCGCCTGCGCTACGACCCGGCCGCCGGCATCGACCGGCTGGAGCTGGCGCGGATCAGCCGCGCCGCCGCCGACCAGCGCGCCGGGCGGGCCGGCCGCCAGGGCCCGGGACTCTGCCTGCGGCTCTGGCCGGCGCGCGAGCAGGCAGCCCGGCCGCCCCACGAGACGCCCGAGATCGCCCGGGTCGACCTCGCCGGTCCGGCGCTGCAGCTGCTGGCCTGGGGAGAGACCGACCTCGCCGCTTTCGGCTGGTTCGAACCCCCGGCGGCGGAGTCCCTGGCGGCGGCGCTGCGGCTGCTCGCGCGGCTCGGAGCCCTGCCCGAGGGCGGCGATGGCAGCAAGGGCGGCGCGGGCCTCACCCGTCTCGGCCGCCGCATGGCCCGGTTGCCCGTGCACCCGCGCCTCGGACGCCTGCTGCTCGAAGGCGAGCGGCTGGGAGCCCCGCGGGACGCCGCCCTGCTGGCCGCCCTGCTCGCCGAGCGCGATCCCTTCGTGCGGCCGCCCCGCCGCCGGGCGGCGCCGGGACGCCCCGGCGAGCGGCCGGCCCCGGCTGCGCATGTCTCCCGTTCGGACCTCCTCGACCGCCTCGACGCGCTGTTGCGCTGGGAGGCCGCCGGCGCGCGGGAAGGGCTCGGTGCGGGCGAGCGAGGGATCGGCGAGCGAGGGACCGGCGAGCGAGGGACTGGCGAGCGAGGGACTGGCGAGCGAGGGACCGGCGAGCGAGTGCCCAACGAGCGAGGCGCCGGGGCCGACGCCCCCGGATCGCTGAACCCGGCCGCCGCCCGCTTCGTGCTGCGGGCGCGAGACCAGCTGGCGGAGCTGGCGGGACGCGAGCGCGCCGCCGCCGCCGCGGGAACGAGCGCCGGCCCGGGCTCGCACCTGCCGGGCGCGGCGGAGGCGCGCGACGACGCGCTGCTGCGCTCGCTGCTCGCCGCCTATCCCGATCGGCTGGCCCGCCGCCGCGCACCGCACGATCCGCGCGCCCTGATGGTGGGCGGCCGCGGCGTGCGCCTGGCCGAGCAGAGCGCGGTCACCGCCGCCGAGCTCTTCCTCTGCGTCGAGATCGCACCCGGTTCAGGCGGCCGGCAGGCCGAGGACCTGGTGACGCTGGCATCCGAGGTGGCGCCGGAATGGCTGCCGGCCGAGCGTCTGCGCGTCACCGTCGAGACGGCGTTCGATCCCGCGCGCGAGCGCGTCGCGGCCTGGCGCAGGACGCGCTACGAAGACCTCCTGCTCGACGAGCGCGAGGTGCCGCCTCCCGACCCCGAGAGCGCGGCGGCCCTGCTGGCGGCAGCCGCCGCCGTACGGCTGCCGGCGGCGCTGCCCCTGGAAGAGCCCGAGGTCGCCGCTTTCCTCGCCCGCGCCCGTTGCCTCGCGGATTGGATGCCCGAGCTGGCCCTGCCGCGGCTCGACGACGAGGCGATCGCCTCCCTCCTGCCGGAGCTGGCACGCGGCCGGCGCTCCTTCGCCGAGCTGCGCCGCGCTCCCCTGCTCGAGCAGCTCCGCGGCGCGCTCACCCACGCCCAGCTGGCGGCGCTCGACCGCGAGGCCCCCGAGCGCCTCGCCGTGCCCAGCGGCAGCCGCATCCGGCTGGTCTACGAAGTCGGGAAGCCGCCGGTGCTCGCCGCCCGCATCCAGGAGGTCTTCGGGCTGGCCGAGACCCCGCGCATCGCCGCCGGCCGGGTGCCGGTGCTCCTGCACCTGCTGGCCCCCAACCTGCGCCCGCAGCAGGTCACCGCCGACCTGCGCAGCTTCTGGGAGAACACCTACCCGCAGGTGCGCCGGGAGCTGCAAGGCCGCGACCCACGCCACGCCTGGCCCCAGGATCCCTGGAACGCCCCCCCGCGCCGCGGCCCGGCGCCCCGCCGGTAGTGATCCCGATGATCCCCCAGGGAGCTCCGGCCCGGGTAGTGGGTCAATTTCCCTC